>ENA-OPUE01001090-OPUE01001090.1-human-gut-metagenome-genome-assembly--contig:-NODE-1090-length-18052-cov-3.541257_pt1 | contig 18052 bp, 9 predicted proteins | sample MGYA00241466_ERZ501924 | MGnify/ENA primary metagenome ERZ501924 (study PRJEB25962, sample SAMEA2042223) | human gut metagenome | biome: human gut; feature: human-associated habitat; material: faeces...
GGTGTTCGCCAGCCGCTCCCCTTTCCGGCCTAACGGACTTGGGCTCTCGTCGGTCAGGATAGAATCCATTGAATATGACGCCAAGGACTCGGACGGGAAACCGATCGGGCCGGTGATCAATGTTCTGGGAGCGGATCTGATGGACGGGACACCGATTTATGACATAAAGCCTTACGTCACTTATGCGGACAGCCATCCGGATGCCGTGTCGGGATTTGTCGATGACAAGGAATGGAGGCCGTTGAAGGTCGTGTTCGCGGATGAGGTCACTGAGCCTGTCGAAGTGACCATCCCAGGCTGGACAAAGGCCGATGTAGCCGCCCTGAAGGAGGTATTGGCACAAGACCCGAGGCCCAGGTACCAGAACGATCCTGACAAGGTTTACGGAATGATATTCAATGATATGGATGTCAGGTTCAAGGTCGATGGCGATGTCCTTACTGTTGTCGGAATCAAACATCCGAAGGCCGAAGCCTGATCAACACACGCAAACAAAACGAACGAAAACAAATGAAGCAATACCCATCACTTGAGATAGTCCCTCCCCTGAAAGGGATGACCAAAGATGAACTCCTGAATGACATAAGACCGTTCATCGAGTTCAATCCCAAATACATAAACGTCACCTGCCACAGGGACGAGGTGACCTACGAGGAACAGCCTGACGGAAGCTACCGGAAGCGGCTCATACGCCGGCGCGTCAGCGAGACCGCCGTCTGCGGAGCCATCCAGTCCGAATTCAGGGTCAACGTGGTTCCCCACCTCATCTGCGGAGGACTTACCGCCGAACAGATCGAGTTCCAGCTACAAGACTTCAAGTTTATGGGAATATCCAATATCCTGGCCCTGAGGGGAGACTGTCTCACGGGCGAAAAACGCTTCTCCCCTGTCCCTGGAGGTTACGACCACGCCAACGAACTCGTGGGGGCGATACGCCGTTTCGAGAAGGAGAACGGCTGTGAGGGCTTTTTCAGAATCGGAGTCGGAGGCTATCCGGAGAAGCATTTCGAGGCCGCGAATATGGACGAGGACATCGCGAACCTCAAGCGCAAGGTCGATGCCGGAGCGGACTACATCACAACCCAGATGTTCTTCGACAACCAGGTCTTCTATAAATTCGTGGACAGATGCAGGGCGGCAGGAATCTCCGTCCCGATCATCCCCGGACTCAAGCCGATCTCAACTCCAAAGCAAGTGAGACTGCTCCCGGAATCCTTCTCAATCGACATTCCGTTCGAACTCACAAGCGAGATCTCCGCCCACGAGAACGACAGACAGGCGGTCTATCAAATAGGTCAGGAATGGGCCACCGCTCAATGCAAAGACCTTCTGGCTCACGGAGTTCCCGGTGTTCACTTCTACACGATGGGCAAGTCCGCCAACATCATCGGAATCCTGCGGGAATGTTTTTAGACAATCAATGAATATACCAACGCGATGCACGACATCAGGACCGAACTTTCCAAGCGAATCCTCATCCTAGACGGAGCGATGGGCACGATGCTTCAGCGCAAAGGTCTCCAAGGAAACAGCGAATCATTCAACCTCACCAATCCTGAAACGATCGGTGAGATTCACAATGAATATATTGAAGCGGGGGCTGATATAATCACAGCCAACTCATTCAGTGCCAACAGTATCTCACAATCTGAATATAATCTGTCAGAGAAAGCCGGGCAGATGGCCGAGGCCGCCGCGCGGATAGCCCGCAAAGCCGCCGATGAGGCTCCACGCAAGATTTGGGTGGCCGGAAGCGTCGGGCCGACAAGCAAGTCATTGTCCCTTGCCCAGAACATCAACGACCCGATTTTCCGTCCATATTCATTTGACGGGATGGCGGAGGCGTTCGAGAGGCAGATCAGAGGGTTGATAAACGGAGGTGTGGATCTGCTGCTGTTCGAGACCTGCTTCGACGCGTTGAACACAAAGGCTGCCCTGTATGCGCTCGGACATATTCCGGAAGCCAAGGATATTCCGGTAATGATTTCTGCCTCAATGAGTGACAAGAGCGGGCGCACGCTGACAGGACAAACTATGGAAGCGTTCTACCGTTCCATCCAGCACTGCAATCCTTTGTCTTTCGGACTTAACTGCTCGCTGGGGGCGGAGGAGATGATCCCGCTGATCGCCGAGGTCGCATCCTTCGCTGCCTGTGCGGTGAGCTGCTACCCTAACGCCGGGCTGCCGAACGAGATGGGTGAATATGACGAGACACCTTCACAGATGGCGGAATCAGTGCGGAAAATGGCCTTGGCAGGGTCTGTGAATATTGTGGGAGGATGCTGCGGCACGACTCCGGAACACATCAAGGCTGTGGCCGAGGCGGTTAAAGGAATATCTCCGAGAGCGATTCCTGAGCCGGATGATGTACTCTATGTCAGCGGATTGGAAAGCGTGGCGGTTGACAGGAAGAATAACTTCACGAATGTCGGAGAGCGGACCAATGTGGCGGGCTCACGCAAGTTCGCGAAACTGATCGCAGCCGGGGACTACGAGACCGGGCTTCAGATCGCCGCCGGGCAGATTGAGAACGGGGCGAGCATCATCGACATCAATATGGATGACGCTATGCTGGACTCCAGGCTTGAGATGGAGAAGTTTCTGCGTTATGTCTCCAATGATCCGGCTGTGGCCAAGGCCGCTATTATGATAGATTCCTCGCATTGGGAGACGTTGGTGACAGGGCTCAAGAACGCCCAGGGGAAGTGTATCGTGAATTCCATCTCACTTAAAGAAGGAGAGGAAATATTCATTGAGAAAGCTCGGGAGATCAATGCGTTGGGTGCGGCCATTATCGTGATAGCGTTTGACGAGGAGGGACAGGCCACGACTTACGACAGGAAGGTGGAGATCTGCCGGCGGGCATATTCATTGCTGACTTCCAAAGTCGGGGTTCGGCCCTGTGACATCATATTCGATGTGAATGTGTTGCCTGTGGGAACGGGGATTCCGGAGCATTCGAGGTACGGGATTGATTTCATTGAGGCGGTGCGGTGGATCAAGGGGAATCTGCCGGGGTGTCGGACTTCGGGAGGTATTTCAAATCTTTCGTTTTCTTTCCGTGGGAACAATACTGTACGTGAAGCCATGCATTCGGTGTTTCTTTACCATGCTATTTCGGCGGGGCTTGATATGGGGATTGTGAATCCGGGGATGTTGCGGGTTTATGATGAGATTGAGCCGGGGTTGCTTAAGTGTGTGGAGGATGTGATTCTGGATTCGGATGCCGAGGCTACGGATCGGTTGATTGAGAAGGCTTCGAGGATTCTTGATGAGAAGAATTCTGTTGGGGTCAGCGCTCGCCCCGAAGGGCCGGAGGCGACCTGCGCTGCGCGCCCTGTCCGGGAGAATGGTCGCCTCGCGGCATCAGGGGGCGCGCTGACGGGAGCGGAATCAAGTAATACTTCTTCGGTCGCCGAGCCTGTCGAAGCGGCTGTGGAGGAGAGACTGGTTCGGGCGTTAGTCAAAGGGGATTCGTCTGGACTGGAGAGGGACATCAATGAGTGCTTGACCCTGTACGATAAACCGGTGGAGATCATCGACGGGCCGCTGATGAGCGGGATGGCTCGGGTCGGGGAACTGTTCGGGGCGGGAAAGATGTTCCTGCCTCAGGTGGTAAAGTCGGCCAAGACTATGAAGAATGCGGTGGCTCTGCTGCAACCTTACATTGAGGAGAGGGGCGGAGAGTCGGAGGTGAAAAAGCCTCGGATCGTGTTCGCTACTGTCAAGGGGGACGTGCACGACATCGGGAAGAACATCACGGAGATTGTCCTGAGCTGCAATGGGTTCGAGATCGTGGATCTTGGGGTGATGGTGCCTAAGGAGACGATTCTGGAGAAGGCGGCGGAGTGCTCTGCGGACCTTATCGGGGTCAGCGGGCTGATAACGCCCTCGCTATACCAGATGGAGGAGATCTGCAAGGAGATGACGGCCAGAGGGTTGGACACTCCCCTGCTTGTGGGTGGAGCCGCTGCGTCGGCGCTCCACACAGCTGTCAGGCTGGCGCCCCTTTACGGGCATGTGTTCTATGGCCAGGACGCATCCGCAAGCGCGGTGCTTGCAAACCAGCTTATCACGGACAGAGAAGGCACAGAGGCCGCGGAGCATAAAAAGCAAGAGCATCTTCGTGAACTTTATGCACAGTCTTCACAGAAAAAGGCCGGTCACAAGCCCGTCGAACCGTTCCCGGCCTTCAGTTTCATTAAGGGGGAACCATTCGGGAACATATCGGGGAAGAGGCTCGGCATAGAGGAAGTGGAGCCGTTCTTTGACTGGAATATGTTCGCTGCGATCTGGGGAATAAAAAGTGGAACAGGACACGACGAACTGAGGAAACTCCGTGCCGACGCACATAAGGAAATTGATAGACTAAAGAACGGAAACGCTTGTCGGATAACCATTTCGGCAAGGTTTGACGGATGTCATAGCGAAGGGGACGACATTGTCTCCAAAGATTTCCGGCTGCCGATGCTCCGGCAGGAAGGCGAACGGTCACTGGCCGATTTCGTTCCGCCTAAGGAATATGGGTTCGAGTCGCCTATGGGGATGTTCGCGATTTCCGTGCGCACCGAATCACATCCATCCGGATGCGACTGTCCGGCTTGCGGCACGGAATACGGGCCGATGCTTACCAGGGCCGTACGGCTGACTCTCGCGGAGGCGGCGTCAGAATGGCTGAGCAGGCATATTCATAAAGAATTGCCATCAGAGTTCAGCGGGGCGAAGGTCATCAAGCCTGCGGCGGGGTATTCAAGTTGCCCGGACCACACGCTCAAGCGGGATATTCTTAGGTTGCTGCCTGAATCAGAGAGGCTTGGCATCACGCTGCTGGACAGTTGCGCTATGATTCCGGACGCCAGCATCTGCGGGCTTATATTCATTCATCCGGAGGCCACCTATCCCGAAATCCGCCGCGTCAGCCAGAAGGCTATTGATGAATATGCCCGCAGGCGTGGTATGTCAGATTCCGAGAAGGCACGCTTCCTGGGACATCTGCTTTAGTACGCCATGTTCCACATGGCATTCTGGGCCGCTCCGCTCTTGGAGGCGTCCATCTTGCCGAAGTTCCATGTGAAGGAGAGGATGATCCTGCGGCCGAGCACATTGGTGTAGGAGTTCTGGACGTAATCATCCTGCACGGTACGCATCAGTGACCTTGCGCTGTCGAGCAAGTCCTGAGCGGTAAGGGTGATATTGAAAGACTTTATGTTCTTTCCGACACTGAAATTCCAGCGGACATAGTCATCATTATAACCGGAACCATAACCTCGCAGGATTCTATAGGAGAAATCAGACTGGAACTCAAACTCGTGAGGTGATGTGTAGGATGGACTTATGCTCAAGAATGTCTCCCAATAGTTTGTGTTCGCTCTTGAATCCAGAGAGTATCTGGATCTTGAATTGTTGACCGCAGGGGCGAGTTGCACGGAAAATCGTTCCAGATTCAATGTTAACTCAATACTCAAATCAGTTCTGAGGATCCTGGTCAAGCTTTCCTGGAACCCGCTTTGACCGGAATAGAAGCGATCCCCGGAAGCGTCGCCCCAGAAATTATCCATAAAACCGGTGTAGTCGAAAGAGTCAAGGTCAATTCCGTCAAGCGAGCCTTTGCTTTGATAACTTACAGATCTGGTAACACCAAATCCACCATTGACGGAGAGTTGCAGTTTACCGTCCTTTGACAATGGGGTGAAGAAATTAAAGTCGGAGCTGTAACTATAGGAAGGTTTCTTAGTGTTCACCGGAATCGAATATCTGACGCTGTTCTCATCAAACCAAATGGCTGACACCTGCGAATTGGAGGAATAATCTCCGAACAGCCATCCATTGAACCGGGCTTTCCCCCAAGAGCCCCTGTAGGTGGTGGTCACAGATTCTTTTGTAACCGGTTTAAGGTAAATGTTTCCGGCCGTGATCCTTGTCGGATTGACAATGTTGAATGTCGGCACAATGCTGGCGGAAGAAGGCCTGGCCGTTCTGCTGGACAGTCTGAAATACACATTGTTGTTCTTGTCGGAATATCTCACGTTCACGAAAGGCGAAAGCGTTGTCTGCCACTCGTCAACCCCTGTCTTGGTGTCAAGCCCGAAAGAGCGGGCGTAGTTCTCGTTCTTGTAGAGCCTTGCCTGACCACCGAACTGCACGTTGGTCTTTCCCTTGTTGAACTGAGCCAGAAGCTGTCCCTCATTGGAGAAATAATAGTTGTCCGACACCGACGAGTAGTAGTCGTTGGCCGATCCGTCAGCATTGGACGCGTCACTGGTTGACTTCCTTACACTATAGCGCGAGCTCAATGTCGCGGACAGCGCCCAGTTCTTGCCGAACGGCTCGACGTATTTGAGCGATCCGCCTATGTCACTGTAACTGCCGTCCTTGTCGTAAATCAGATCACGAATGTCCTCTTTGCCTGAAGAAGCGAACGTTGTTTTTGAATATTCTGTCGATTTTCCGTCATTCGCACTCAAAGTGTAGTCAAGATCAAGGGTCAACGCGCGTTTATCTTTGCCGAGTTTCTTGATTCCGGCGCTCAAATCACCTCCGGTGGAGATTCCACTCTTCTTTGAAAATGTGTTTGACACCGAACGGTTTCTCTCCACACCTTCCATAAGCGACTGTGTGTTGCCAGTGGAAGTGTTGTTGTAGTCATACCAGGAAAAGTATGGCTCAAAGTAAAGTGATGTCTTCTTCCTGTTTTTCTTTTTGAACTCGGCGCGCACACTGAACTTGTCCAGATTGCCGTTCTCAACCTCGCCTGAAGTGTCGAAAAGGTCGCCATCCTCCTTGAATGAAGTCCGGTCAGTCCTCGAACGCTTGTCCACGTTCTCTGATGAGTAAACAACCGAAGCATCTGTGGTGAAGCCTTTTATCACATCCGAGTTCAAGTTCGTCCCCACCTGCCATCTTCTGTGCATGCCATTGTACGGCAACGACGGGACATCGCTCTCATTACCGTCATACATGACCAGCATCCCGGATCCGGGAGCCATGAAGTTGTAGCCGTTGGCTATGGTCGTGAGCTGGTTCCTCTCGCCGTAGGCCGAGACCATAGCTGAGCCGCTGAAGAGCAGATCCTTCCTTTCCTTGAATCCGTTGTCATCCTTGCCTGAAGCTGTCGTTCCTCCCGAGATTTTAGTGTTGCCGAACCATCCGCTCTTATATTCCTCCTTCAGCTCGACGTCCATCACCTTCTCCTTATCCCCCTTGATGCCGGTGAACTCGGCGGACTCGGACTCCTTGTCGATGACCTTCACCTTGTCAACGATCCGGGCCGGAAGGTTGTCGAGAGTGGCCTTGTTGTCCCCAAGGAAAAACGTCCTGCCTCCGACCGTTATCTTGCTGACTTCCTTGCCGTTGACCTTGACGGTTCCGTCCTCGCCTACCTCCACGCCTGGCATCTTCTTCAGCAGATCCGCAAGGTTGTCGTTGGACATCACCCTGAACGAGGAGGCGTTGTAGACGAGGGTGTCCCCTTTCATCTCCATCGGAGTCCCGACCGCGGAGACAGACGCCGCCTTCAGCATCTTGTCGTCCGGTCTCATCAGGATCGTCTTCGCGTCATAGTTGCCACGGACATAAATCTTCTTATAGACAGGTCTGTAGCCGAGATATTCAATGCAAAGCAGATGCTCTCCTTTCGCCACTTTCTTCAACTCAGCCTTGCCGAGCGTGTCCGTCAGGGCGAAACTGGTGATGACCGTGTCCTTAGGATGCCTGAGATACGCCGAAGCGAACGCGATAGGCTCCCGCGTCAGCGAGTCAAGGACCTGCGCCTTCACCGTGAATGAAGTGCGTCCGAACATATCTTCAGATATGGCGATCTGAGCATCAAGCCTGGCTGTAAAAGACGCGGCGAAAAGCAAGGCGAGCGCGATGTATATTCCTTTCATCTAATTAAGCGGCAACAGAAACAACCCTCTATTTATGAATATGAACGCTTATTTGACGGGGATGCTGCGGCCCGGTTTTCCGAAACTCAATTTGGCGTCAACCTCGCGGATGTCGTCATCCGAGAACTTGATAGTCCATTTCGGCATCGTCATCAGTTCGAAAAGCGCGGCCTCGGTCATCGGAGCCGTGTAACGTATGCGGATGCATGGCTCCAGATCATCGTTAAGGGTGAGATATGTTCCCAGAACCCCTTCATGGGAGGACAGATGGTTGCTGAGGAAAGGCATACCTCTCTTCACGATAGGCTTCTCGTAGTTGCGGTCAACAATCTCGTACCACCACTGGGCCGTGTCAAGATTGGTTTCACGGGCATACTCAGCGGCGAACTGGTCGAACATCATCCTTAGGTAGTCTGGAGTGGAGATCATGGTGCTTCCCTTCTCCAAACGGATGAACTTGAATCCGAGATCCATCGTCTTGACCCCGCCGCCGTGAACCGGCATCTCAAGGGTCTTCTTCTCGACAATATTCTTAAACCACGCCTCGTCCAGATCCTCGTCAGGCGCCATGTACACTTTGACGATGAGAGGGCACTCGTAGATGGACTCCAGACCGAATATCTTCTTTTCCGTGAGTCTCATCTGCATTCCGAGGTAGTTGAGGTCGAGTTTGTCGAACATCTTTTCCGTCCTGATGGTCACGCACTTGAGCGAGTCGTATTGCTCCGGCTCCAGGCTGTTGACCCTGAACTTGGAAGGGACGAAGATCAGAGCCTCGACCTTCGCGGCGTCGATGGCGTTGGCGTCATAGGTGACCACGACCGTGTGGCTTCCGACGAATGTCCTGACTCCATGGACTCCCGCCACCTTCTCCATCCTGGCCTTGAAGGCCATCGAACTGCCGAAGCACTTGACCGACTTGAGGCCTTCCATCCTGACCGTCTCCAGTTTCATTCCCGGTTCTATCCCCCACTTCTCGTCGATTGTAGGCACCTCGAACTTTCCTCCGATGATGAACGCTATGGCGACAGCCACGACAGTCAGCACCGCAGGAATATACTTGGCTGACTTGCAGCGTTTTCCATCAACCTCCTTTCTTACGCCGACACTGAGGACGCCAAGAGGGCAGGAGGCGACACACTCGCCGCAAAGGGTGCAGTCAACAGAATTGACCTTGCCTTCAAATGACGGGACATCAATATTATAAGGACAGTTCTTCTGGCAGAGACGGCAGTTGCCTTTGCATTTGCCGTTGTCGATAACCACGCCGAGCAGCTGCGGCTTTGGCCTTCCGCAAAGGATCTCCAGCAGGTAACCGAGCAGACACATGGCTCCAAGCAGCCAGACCCAAGGCAGCTGTAGTCCGAGAAGGCCAAGAATCCACCACACACCCACAAGCACGACCATCCACACCCAGAATTTGAGGGAGTTGCAGATCGCTCCGAGCGGGCAGATGTACTTGCACCAGAACCTGTCCACAAAAAGACCGGGGATAAGCACAAGCGCCAAAGCGGCGACGGACATCCAAAGCGTGATCTCACCCTTGAATCCCGTGGCCGTGGCGTAGTACGGGTCGAAATTCTTGCAGAAGAGCTCGCTTGCGGTCAATGTCATGTAGAAGGTGATGAACAGAAGCACGTACTTCACGATCCTCAGCACCTTGTCGGCGACACTGCGCTCATTGATGTTGAAGGCGTTGAACCCGATGGCCTGCCTGAGTTTCTTCAGAAGATCCTCCACCGTTCCGACGGGACAGAGATAGCCGCAGAACAGCTTGCCGAGAAGCACGACAGCCGCCGCGAGGACAACACCCATCGCGATCTGCATGCTTGTCATCGAGCAAGGCAATGAACCGTTGGCGAAATAGGTTCCCAATGCCTCCAGGCCGCCGAAAGGGCAGTATTTTTCCGGATCCGGAGCATTCATGTCAGTGAACACGAGCGAAGCGAGTCCGCTCAAGAAGAAAACCAGCAGCGCCAGCACCCCCCACTGGAGAAGATACTTCGGCCAATTGGACTTGAAGGTAGATTTCTTTGCCATATCAATGTGTCATTTATCGTCACGGACATCGTACCTTTCGGCACTCATCTCTAATTTTGCGAATATACAATTAAAATCCTTCAAAACACACATTTCCGAAGCTAAATAATCATTAACGCTTACTAAATTATGGCAAATCAACAGAACGAACGCAAAACCGGACAATCGGGCGCGATCCTGCATCATATATTCGGGAATAATTTGGAATATCGACTTAATTTCCTACATTTGCCCGCTACATTTAATAACACTATTTTTAGATAGCTTATGTTCAAGATTCTTGAAAGAGTGATGCTGACTCCAAACATCTGCAAGATGGTGGTGTCGGCTCCAAGGATTGCCGAGGCCGCCAAACCTGGGCAGTTCCTGATTGTCCGCTCCGACGAAAAGGGCGAACGCATACCACTTACCATCAGTGACTACGACAGGGAGAACGGCACGGTGACCATCGTCACCCAGCTCATAGGAGCGTCATCGGCCGCGATCATCTCCAAGGCCGAAGGCGAGTTCTTCAGCGATGTCGTGGGACCTCTGGGCAACCCTTCCGCCTTCGTTGACAAGACGGATGAGGAGCTGAAAGGCCAAAGGTACATATTCATCGCCGGCGGTGTCGGCACCGCTCCGGTCTACCCTCAGGCTAAATGGCTGCACGAGAGAGGCATAGCGGTCGATGTCATCATCGGAGCGAAGACCAAGGATCTTCTTATCTACAAGGAAGAGCTGGCCTCCGCCTGTGACAACCTCTACCTTTGCACTGACGACGGTTCGGAAGGATTCCACGGAATGGTCACCGGCCTGCTTGAGAAACTGGTCAATGAGGGCAAGGAATATACCCAGGCAGTGTCAATCGGCCCTATGATCATGATGAAGTTCTGCACCCTGACCTGCAAGAAACTCGGCATCCCTGAGGACGTTAGCCTGAACATGCTGATGGTGGACGGCACGGGGATGTGCGGTGCATGCCGCGTGACCGTGGCCGGAAAAGTGAAGTTCGCATGCGTGGACGGTCCTGAGTTCAACGGCTACGACGTTGATTTCGACGAGGCCATGAGGCGTCTCGGACAGTACAGGCCCGAGGAGACGGAGGTTAAATCTAAAATGGGAATATAATGGCACAGAGAATACCAAGAGTACCGGTACGCGAGCAGGATCCGAAGGTACGCGCGCATAATTTCGAAGAGGTCTGCTACGGCTACAACCTTGAGGAAGCCACGACAGAGGCCACACGCTGTCTCCATTGCAAGAATCCCCGCTGTGTGCAGGCCTGCCCTGTCAGCGTGAAGATTCCTGAATTCATCGCCAAGGTGGCCACAGGTGACATCGCCGGAGCCGCCGCCATCATCGCCGAGGACTCCTCCCTTCCAGCCGTCTGCGGACGTGTCTGCCCGCAGGAGAGCCAGTGCGAGGGCAGCTGCATCCTCGGTGTCAAGGGTGAGCCGGTGGCCATCGGAAAGCTGGAAAGGTTTGTGGCTGACTACTCTGCCACGACCGACACCAATCCTGTCGAGGCGCCAGCCGCTCCGACCCCTGGCCGCGCGAAGGTTGCCATCATCGGTTCCGGCCCTGCAGGCCTGGCCTGCGCCTCCGACCTCGCCAAGAAAGGCTACGATGTCACGATCTTCGAAGCCCTCCACAAGGCCGGCGGTGTGTTGGAATATGGCATCCCTGAGTTCAGGCTTCCCAAGGACACCGTCCTCAAGCGCGAGATCGACGCTGTCAAGGCGCTCGGAGTCAAAATAGAGACCGATGTGATTGTCGGAAGGACGGTCACCATCGACCAGCTGATGGACAAGGAAGGCTTCAAGGCTGTGTTTGTCGGCACGGGAGCCGGTCTGCCGAAATTCATGGGCATTCCGGGCGAGAATCTCAACGGGGTTTTCTCCGCCAATGAGTTCCTGACGAGAAACAACCTTATGAAGGCTTTCCGCGAGGACCACCTGACCCCGATCCACGCCGGGAAGAAGTGCTGTGTCGTCGGTGGAGGAAACGTGGCGATGGATGCCGCGAGAACAGCCCTGAGGCTTGGCGCCGACACGACGATTGTCTATCGTCGTACCGAGAACGAGCTTCCTGCAAGAAAGGAGGAGGTTCATCACGCCAAGGAAGAGGGCATTGACTTCCAGATGCTTACCAACCCGGTTGAGATTCTCGGTGACGAGAAGGGCTGGGTAAGGGCGATCAAGTGCATCAGGATGGAGCTCGGTGAGCCTGACGCAAGCGGCCGCCGCTCCCCTGTCCCGATTCCGGGATCCGAGTTCGAGATCCCGACTGAGACCGTGATCATGGCTCTTGGAACTGCTCCGAATCCGTTGATCGTCAACACGACGAAGGGACTTCAGGCCACACGTCGTGGCGGACTTGAGGCTGACGCCGAGGGTCGCACGACCAGAGAGGGCATATTCGCCGGCGGTGATGCCGTCACCGGTGCCGCGACAGTGATCCTCGCGATGGGTGCGGGGCGCAAGGCAGCGGCGGCGATTGATGAATATCTCAGTTCCAAGTAACTGAGATATACTTCACCCCCAGTCACTCCGTGACAGCCCCGGTGGGGCAAGGGGAAAGGATTCCCCGAATCCCCTTCGGGTGATCCTCCCCGCTAAAGCGGGTTCCCTCCCTCTTCGGGAGCCAAAGTCACCCAAAGGGGATTATTACCAGTTAAACTTACATATTCATTAATTATCCGCAGCCAATATATTGACGGCCACCATCTCACAATTTCATATATTCAGAAATAATTGCTAAATTCGCACTCGGATTGTCTGAAAGACTTTATGTTGAGGAAATTGTCCATAGTGCCGATCTTTCTGGCGATGATGATGGTGACGCTGGCGACTGTGCTGCCGCATCATCACCATGAGACTATGATCTGCATTGTGGAGGAGGTCTGCGGGATGGACGGTTGCTGCGACGACGAGCACACGCACCATTCGGATGCGAACCACAATCAGGACGAAAGCCGCTGCGTGGCGCACAAGCAGTACTGCCCGTCGGAAAGGCTGCACATTGACAATCAAGATTTTGGCATTGACGCCGGCGACATATTCCCGATCCTTGCCATTCTCTCCAACCTACTGACCATCACCTCCGAAAGCACCGCTAATGAATATGCTTCCGGGGATCTCATACCATCTATCGCACCGCCATTGGTCTCTTCAATGGCTCCCAACGCCCCGCCCGTCGCTGCGTAACATTCAGTCCACCATCTTAGTTCCGCATCAAGTGCGATAAGCGCAAATTACTGAATGTTAACCGATTGCAAATCCCTGCCCGGCTAAATCGGAGGGCAGGACTTACGAATATACTGATTATCAACACAGTACGGGAAACAGCCATTTTTACGGAATGACCATCCGTGCGATGTGATAAGCGTCAAACGGAGGCAATAATGCTAATTAACAGGTCGGGACGCGTACAATGAATAGAGAGAGGCGGAATCAGCCTATTCAATAATTTTAGGATATTTATAACTCAAATATTCACTTAAAAACATATATTCACTTAAAATGAAGAAAACGATAATAACGTTGATGGCATTCTGCGCTATTTTGGCAGGGTGCGGTAACCATTCAAATCACGGGGATCACAATCACGATCACGAGGCTGAGGCTCACGAGGAGCACGAGCACGAGCACGGGCATAACCATAGTGGCGAAGCCTGCAAGGGGCATAACCACGAACACGAACACAGCCACGGTGAGGCTGACGGGCACGAGGACGGGCACGGGCACGATGGCGAGATTGAGGTGAGCCTTGAGCGCCAGAAAACATTCGGAATCACGACCGACACTGTAGCCGTGGGTGATTTCAATGAGGTGATCCACACAAGCGGACAGATTCTATCCGCTATGGGAGACGAGATGACCGTAGTGGCGAAAAGTTCCGGAGTCGTCAGCTTCGGGAAACTGGCAGAGGGCTCGGCCGTAGGTAAAGGCTCGCTGATCGCGACAATCTCATCCAAGGAACTCGGTGGCGGAGACCAGCTTGCTAAGGCAAAAGCCACATACGAGGCAGCGAAGAAAGAATATGAACGAGACATTCAACTGAGCAAGGACAACATTGTCAGCGAAAGCCATTTGGATCAAAGCAAACTGGCATACGAACAGGCCAAGGCAGAGTACGATGCGCTGGCTTCCGGCACATCCAAGGATGGTAACGTCAGCGTCACTTCCCCGCTTGGCGGATTCATCAAGAAACTCAACGTCAACCAGGGTGACTATGTCGAGACCGGAACCCCGATCGCGGTTGTCAGCCAGAACAGAAGGTTGAGGCTCCGCGCCGATGTCTCCGAGAAATACTACGGACTCATCAGCGGAATCAAGGACGCCAACTTCTCAACATCCTACAGCGACGAGACCTACAATCTGAAGGCTTTGAACGGCCGGTTGGTCGGCTACGGAAAGGCCTCTGACGGAGACTATTATATTCCTGTGACATTCGAGTTCGACAACAAGGGAGACCTTATTGCGGGATCCTATGTGAATGTCTATCTGAAATCATCCTCGTCCTCAAGGGCCATAAGCGTTCCGGTCGGAGCGGTGGTCGAGGATCAGGGAGTTTACTACGTTTTCGTGCAGAATGACGAGACCGGCTTCCTCAAACGCGAGGTCAAACTCGGACAGTCTGACGGGCAGAGAGTCCTGATAAAGAGCGGATTGAACGAAGGCGATGTTGTTGTGGCCACAGGTGCCATCCAGGTGAAACTCGCTTCCGTAACAGCCGTTCCGGCAGGTCACACACACAGTCATTAGGCCTATGGAACAGCTCAAACACGAAAACGGACTGTTGAACGGAATCATCCGGTTCTCACTCAACAACCGAATGGTGATCCTTGTGATCGCCGCACTCTGCCTCGTAGCGGGGATATATTCAACAATGCACACTGAAGTCGATGTGTTCCCGGATCTGAACGCGCCGACTGTGGTCGTGATGACGGAAGCAGAAGGGATGGCTCCGGAAGAGGTCGAAAGACTCGTCACTTTCCCTATCGAGACCGCCGTCAACGGTGCGACAAACGTGCGCCGCGTACGCTCGTCATCCGCAACCGGATTCTCTATCGTCAACATCGAATTCGACTGGGGAACAGACATTTACAAAGCCCGCCAGATCGTCTCCGAGAAAATAGCGATGGTCGGTGCTGACCTTCCAGAGAATGTCGGCAACCCGACTCTCGGACCTCAGGCCTCAATCCTCGGCGAGCTGATGATCATCGGCCTGACCGCCGACACGACCTCTATGCAGGACCTTCGCACGATCGCCGACTGGACGATCAGGCCAAGACTCCTCTCGACCGGCGGCGTTGCCCAAGTCGCGGTGATGGGCGGAGACATCAAGGAATATCAGATCCTGATGGACCCAGGCAAGATGCGCCGTCACGGAGTCTCGATGGACGAGGTCATCTACGCCGTCAAAGGAATGAACCAGAACGCCTCTGGCGGCACTCTCTATGAATATGGCAATGAATATATCGTCCGTGGCCTTCTGTCCACCAACGATATAGACGAACTGAAAAAGGCTGTGGTGAAGACCTCGGAAAACGGTTTGCCGATCACATTGGACGCAATCGCTGACGTGCGTATCGGCCCCAAGACTCCGGTTCTCGGCGTGGCCTCCAACGACGGCAAGCCTGCCGTGCTGCTGACCGTGACCAAACAGCCGAACACCAACACTTTGGCTCTCACCGGAAGGCTTGACAACGCACTTGGCGAGCTCAAGGCGAACCTCCCGGCTGACGTTAAGATCAACTCACAGATTTTCCGCCAGTCCAGGTTCATCGACAGTTCGATCGACAACGTGAAGAAGTCCTTGATCGAGGGTGCGATATTCGTGATAATCGTGCTGTTCATATTCCTGATGAACTGGCGCACCACCATCATCTCCCTCATCTCAATCCCGCTTTCCATCGTCTTCTCTTTGCTGGCGATCCGTTGGATGGGACTGACGATCAACACGATGAGCCTAGGCGGAATCGCCATCGCCATAGGTTCGCTTGTGGACGACTCGATTGTGGACGTGGAGAATGTGTTCAAGCGATTGCGGCAGAACCGAGAAAAACCTGAAAATGAGCGGGAGAGCGTAATCAAAGTTGTTTACGAGGCCTCGAAAGAGGTCCGTATGCCGATGCTTAACTCAACGCTCATCATCATCGCGAGCTTCCTGCCTCTCTTCTTCCTCTCCGGAATGGAAGGAAGGATGCTCAAGCCGCTGGGAATCACGTTCATCATCTCCCTGATGGCATCCACGCTTGTGGCACTGACTGTCACACCTGTCCTTAGCTCATTCCTTCTCGGCTCACAGAACAGCGACAAGACCGGACGTGAGCCGGCGCTGGTTCGTTGGCTGAAGAAATACTACGGGAAAGCCCTTAATTGGTCTCTCGGCCACAAGAAGACGATTCTCTGCGGAGTAGGCGCTCTTTTGGTCGCCGCTGTGGTCATGTTCTTCACTCTCGGAGGAAGCTTCTTGCCCGCCTTCAACGAAGGCTCGTTCACAATCTCCATCAGCACTGTTCCTGGAATATCCTTGGAGGAGTCTGACCGTATGGGCCGCACGGCGGAGGAGCTCCTGCTCAGCATCCCGGAGATCAAGACCGTGGGTCGTAAGACAGGCCGGGCGGAACTCGATGAACACGCATTCGGAGTGAACAGCTCTGAGTTTGAATGCCCGTTCGAGCTTGGTAAGAAAACCAGAAAGCAGTTGACCGAAGAGGTACGTCAGAAATTAGCCGTGCTTCCTGGAGTGAACATTGAGATCGGAGGTCCTATCTCTCACAGAATCGATGCGATGCTCTCCGGAACAAAGGCCAACATCGCCATAAAGTTGTTCGGCTCGGATCTCAACAAGATGTACGAGATCGGCCAGAAGATCAAGACATCAATCTCTGGTGTGGAAGGCATCGCTGACATCAATGTGGAGCAGCAGGTCGAAAGGCCGGAGCTGAACATCACCCCGAAGCGCGAGATGCTCGCCCGCTACGGAATATCCCTGCCCGAGTTCGCCGAAGTAGTGAGGGTGATGATGGAAGGCGAAGTCGTTTCGACAGTCTATGAGGGCAACCGCTCGTTCGACCTCACGTTGAAAGTCAATGATGACGCACGCTCAAGCATCGAGAGGATTTCCGATCTGACCATAGACACCGGTGACGGCAAGAAGGTTCCACTGTCCTATGTGGCCGACATCAAGTCATCAGCCGGACCGAACACTATCAACCGCGAGAACGTCAGCCGTAAGCTGGTCGTTTCCTGCAACGCCACCGGTGGAGAACTCGCCAAGGCCGTCGGAGCCATCCGAGAGAAGATAGCCGAGAACATCGAACTCCCTGAAGGTTACCATATTGAATACGGTGGACAGTTCGAGAGCGAGGAAAGGGCATCCAAGACCATCGCCCTCGTGAGCATATTCAGTATATTCATCATCTTTATGCTTCTGTACGGCGAGTTCAAGAACATCTCGCAGTCGCTCGTCGTGCTGCTAAATCTGCCGCTGGCGCTCATCGGAGGCGTGTTCGCCATATTCTTCACCGACGGAATCCTGAGCATTCCGGCCATCATCGGATTCATCTCGCTGTTCGGCATCGCGACCCGCAACGGTATGCTCCTGATCGACCGCTACAATGTGCTCGCATCGGAGGGGCATTCGCGCGAGGAGGCTGTGATGATCGGCTCGCTGGACAGGCTGAACCCGATTCTTATGACCGCCATCACTTCCGCGCTGGCACTGCTTCCGCTCGCGCTTGGCGGCGACCTGCCGGGCAACGAGATACAAAGCCCGATGGCAAAGGTTATCTTGGGCGGCCTTTTAACATCCACGTTCCTGAACGGTTTCATCGTTCCGATTGTTTACCTGATGATGCACCGTAACCAACAACCTAAAACGTCAGACAATGAATAAAAGATTTTTCATATTCAGCGCCGCCATCCTCGCTTTTGCGGGGATGAGCGCACAAACGTCCGGCATTGATGCCGTGCTCCAGCAGATAGAGGCCAACAACAAGGAATTGCAGGCTAACTCCCACCTCATTTCCTCACAAAAACTGGAGAACAAGACAAACAACAACCTCCCTGACCCTACACTGTCATACGCCCACCTTTGGGACTCCAAGAACAGTGGTACCGCATCAGCAGCAAAAA
>ENA-OPUE01001092-OPUE01001092.1-human-gut-metagenome-genome-assembly--contig:-NODE-1092-length-18032-cov-2.492240_pt1 | contig 18032 bp, 14 predicted proteins | sample MGYA00241466_ERZ501924 | MGnify/ENA primary metagenome ERZ501924 (study PRJEB25962, sample SAMEA2042223) | human gut metagenome | biome: human gut; feature: human-associated habitat; material: faeces...
CGTAGCAGTAGAATAACCCCTCCGTTCCTTCTCATCCGGAAGTTCAAAAATCACCTTCGTATTGGCAATCTGTGCAAGCGTCTGAGCCAGATCCTTCAATGTGATATCTGATTCTTCATCTGCCACATTGTAAGCCTGTCCCTTTTCTCCCTGAAGAATCGTATACAGAATACCCGCTGCTGCATCCGTCACAAACGTATAGGAATATTTCTGCTTTCCTTCACTTTTTAATACAATATCCTCGCCAGCTGCTGCTTTTTTAATAAACTGGGAAATCGCCTTGGTATCAGAAAGCAGCATCGTGGGACCATACACCCGGCTCAGTCTGGGAATGGAAAATTCCAGTCCGTATGTTTTATCATATGCATTACACAGGGTTTCCCCTACCCTTTTACTCTCCGGATAACCAGCACGCATGGTATTACAATCAATCCATCCCAGATAACTTTCATCAAATTTCTCCGTATCTCCTCTGTTTTCTCCATATATCTCTACAGAAGAAACAAAGCAAAAATGTCTCGCGCCATGAGAAACCGCATAATCCAACAGATTCTTCGTTCCAATTATATTGGAAGCAATTGTCCCGACCGGATCCTCCGAATACTGTAATGGATGAGTATTGCTGGCTGCATGAATCACATAATCGATATGTCCGCATTCCGGAATCGTTTCATTTATATCACAGGAAATATACTCAAAATGCATCTGATTCCAATATTTTCCCAGTCGTTCTTTCGCTTTTGATTCATTCCTGCTCATTGCAATCACATGAATATCAGACTTCTTGGTCTCATTTCGCATCATTAATGCATCGATCAGACATGTTCCGATCATCCCCGTTGCACCCGAAATGAGGATTGTTTTATTGGATAGCTTCTCCCAGTCTATAGGCTGATTATTCAGTTTTTCAAGTTGTTGATTATATAGATTCATTTAATTATTCCTCATCAATCAAATGTATAGATCGCTTGTACCATCTTTTGAATTGCTTCTATCTTGATCACTCGCGCATTGCTATGAAATTCTCTTTTGATCTGTTTTTCGATTTCATCTTGAGCATTTAATACCGTTACGATTATATATCCCTCAAAATCCTTGCAGATACAAGGAGATGAAATCTCAGTCTCAAAAAAGCTTTGTCCCCATTTTTTTCTATTATTATCAACTACAAATACAGGAAACTGTCGATTGGCAAGTACACGATACATTTCCTTCCCCCAAGTACCTGCTCCAAACAAAATTACTCCCTGTTTAAAATCACCATATTCTTTAACCAAACTCTGATACACAAGTTCACTATTATCAGGAAAACATTCGTCCAATATCATCCTCTGATAATTTGATTTTATAATTTCATACGCATCCATTTTGATATACATTTTCGAAATAAGTTCTCGAGCTACTTTAGCAGCAATATATAAGTTTGTTTTTCGATCAAAATGAATTTTATCAATATGTTCGCACTTCCGATCCAATAGCATACTCCACAAGTCAATATAAAGGCTATGTGTTTCAAGTGCTACTTCTCTAACAATCTCATTTCTGCAGATTAATTCATTGTTACGATTTATATTATATATTTGCAAATTTTCGTCTAATACTGTTGGTGTATATGAAATAAAAAATATATTACCACACCTGCTTCGAAGCTCTCTTACACATTTTTGATAAAGTTCTTTAAATGTCTCCCTATCCTTTTTATTGATGTGACATTGCAAATTCTTGAAACCATGTTGGCCTCCAAGCTGTATTCCAATACATTCATAAGAATACTCACTAACAGAGAAAAAACCAGCTAGCATTTTATCTGTCAAATCATCTGTAATAGATGCTGAAAATGCACATAAATCTATCACATAGTCCGTATTTTTAAAAATATTATTCAGTAAACTTCTATACCCTCTAGTTACAGAGTCCCCAATTAATAATATTCTGGAGCACTCCCTATTTGCATCTTCCCACCAAAAATTACTCCATTCAATATCCTCACGGTTCTTTATCATACCTGATTCATTCTCCCTTAGAATTGATCAATATAACATCCTATTACTTACAATATCTTTCTACAAAGCAATCAATTTTTTCTTATCAACCTTTGCACTCAATGATTCATAAATTTCTTTTACATATAAATTAGTAGCAATCAGTATATGATCATAAGAGCCTGTGTCTTCTAAAACAGACAAATCATAGACTTTGTTTCCTCTATATTCAGTTCCCCATAATGAAGAATCACGATCCACCATTCCTAATACCGGAATTTCATATGTATTCAAGCAATCCACTAACAATCTCGATGCTCTTCCTGCCGGATATACATATAATCTCCCTAAATCAGAAACAAAATCAAAGTCTTTAAAGTTTATATACCTTAAAATACTTCCCTTTCCTCTTTCATCTGGAAACATTTGTCCTAAGGAAAAAGTTTGATTCTGGTTTCTTTCAACCTCTCGATGCAACGAACATATTCTATATGCCTTACCATCTTTAAAATAAACCACGCCTATACTTTCTGAGTTCTTCTGGCTACCATACACCTCAGCCTCCCATTCCAGCAAGTCCTCTCTATCCGCATCAATATAATATCCTTCTCGAAATATCAATAGTTTTTTGTCATCTGTTATTACATCCTTCATGATAATTCTGTTAGATAAATCAGCCATTAATCTATTCGTCTCATAATAATAGTGCTCGTCAAAACAATTACTTTCACCCTTATCTACATTACTCGTAGCCATTTTATTACTTTCGGCCGGTGTCCAACGTTGCCTATGCTTAATATGAAAAGCAATTTTGTTCTTTATTTCTCTTACTTGCAGTCCTGCCTCCATAGCTTCATACAAAAACCAATGATCCCACTCTGGTCTACCTAACATAAATCCTCGATCTGAAAACACTTTCAAATGCTTACTCAAAAAGAAAAATGCATCAATACCGGAAAAATAATATTCGCCTTCAACATCGTTCTCATTCTCTATGTCATAACGATGTAAAATCAAGATCGTATCCCCATTCTCCAAAAGATATCTGCTGACCATGTCTGCCGACAAATTTTTAATAAATATATCCGAATTAACAATTCCACATACTTCATTTTCTTGAACAATACTTTCTCTCAGCACTTCCAATAAATCGAAAATAAAAGGAAAGGGCTTTCCTGTCCTTTCCTTTCCCGAACGTTTCAATTCAACAAAATGGACTTTTGGAAACAATATTTGCAATTGATTTATTTCCGATAGCACATTGCATGAAATAATATCAAAACCTGCGTTGCTCCAAGTCTGTATAGCTTCACGCTGCTTTTCTATTTCATAGATATCATTTGAATACATTAATGATGTTGCAATCAACATGGCACTTCGCTCCGTATCTCTTCTCTATCCTCTAACCATTTTCTTCCATCAAATTCATTCCAAATTAGAATTTTGTCTTCCGGTATTCTTTTTATTAGCGACTGATATATTTCATCCATATACATGTTCGAAATAATGATAACTCTATCATATGTTTGCAGATCATCAAGCACAACCGGACTATATACCCGATATCCACATACTATTTTTTTCTGCATCTCTATAGAGCGATCAACAAATCCTAACATTTCTATTGTTTCTATTTTACTTACAAAACGTTTAATCCATGTCTGTGCTATGTATCCTGCCGGGTAAATATAAACTCTCCCCTGAAGTTGATAAGTCTTCCATATCTTTTCAATATCTTCCTCCACATAAACACTGCAAGTATATATACTACATATCGGAGCTGCCTCATTGTAAATTTCTACGCCATCCAAATATCGAGTTACGCTAATCGGAAGAATATCCTTATTGAATTTTTCAAGCATTTGTTGATTACAATTTTCAATCTTTAGACTATCAGATAAATTTCCTCTCCAATACATCCATAATTGTAAAGCATTCCATCCATATTGTTCCAAAACCCATATTGCCAAATCGACCATAACCTTACAAGGGACAATATCATATGGTATTTTAAAAAGATATTTATAATTTGAAAATACATGTTTGTCATTCTGTAAAACAGTTATTCTCATATGGGATTGGTTATAGAATTTGCAGCTTTCAGCATCTGTTTGAATAATAACCTCACTCTTTTTCATTTCTTCTGTAACATAGCAAATCTGCAAATCTCTATCAGATATCAATTCTAAAAATCTATCCTTTAGATAAAAAGTTGCATTGTCCTTGGAAACTCGCGGGAAATATTTTTCGCACAAATGTTGTGCAATTATGTCCGTTGCTGCTGCCTCCCATTGTATTGGATGACGTACATGAAATGCTACCGGATTAATAAATTCTCTTACATTAATTCCTTTCATCTTTAATATAATAGGAAGCCAATAATCCCACATAGCTTGTCCCAGTATCAAACCATCATCCGGAACAAAATTAAGTACATCTTTATGAAAAAGAAAAACATCTATTCCACCAAAAAACATTTGAGAACGAAGTGATAAAGCATCCTCTATTTTATCAATATCATGACGTCTCATAAAAATCACATTATTTTGAATTTCCTGATACAGATAATCATACATGCTTTGATTGAAGTTTCTAAGATGTATATCTGAGTTGACTATTCCTCCAATCTTCTTGGTCCTTTTCTTTAATATCTGCAACATATCATAAATATAAGGACATGGCTTTCCCATTACTTCACGTGCATCTCTATGTACCTCAACAAACTCTATCTGTGGAAAATCATTCTGTATCAATAATATTTCTTCGCTGCTATTGCACGAGATAATGTGAAAGCCATTTTCTATCCATGAATTCATCGCTAACTTTTGATTTACAAGATTTTTAGGAGTAATTGACGTTACTAAAACAATTTCATTCACTTCTATGTTTCCTCCATGATTCAAATTAATACTTTAAAACTTATTTGCATTTCAAAAGCACGAATTCTTCATTGACATCCCTGCCAATATCATCTCTCGTCACTACATTTCATATAATATATCTTCCAAAGAAATAATAGGGCATTCTACTTTATTGCTTAATTCAGCTTGTATATCCTCAAAATATGTAATCGCAGTGACGATAATAGCATCTACACCTATTAATGTATCTTCTAATGTAACAATTGGTATGTCGGAATATATATTATCAGCTCTTTGGTCAATTCCATATTCTATCTGAATTTCCGAATTCTTTAACTCATCCACTAGCGTTTTCCCCGCATAACTCATACCATAAATAGCAATGCGCTTATAGCCATTATTATCAAAATACGAAGTCAAACTTTTCCCTTCCTGCTTTATCTTAACCCATTGATTCATCATCATAAAAAGCGCTAAGTGTTTATCTGACATATTCTGTATTTCTTTCTTTTCTTTCCGAATCAGTTTTTCTACTCCTACTGCACCTCCAAGTGCTCCTATTATCAACGATACCACACCAATAGTACCCTTTTTCATTATATCATCTCCTGGCATAAAATTTATTACTGTCTTTCAGCACAATTTTCTTAACACTTTCAATTATTATAATAGACTTCTATAAATACTTATTATTTCATTTACATATTTTTCCCTATCAAAATTATCCAGTGCAAAGTTTTTGGCATTTTCCACTATTGAAACATTCTTTTCTTTGTTTTCCTTTATTCCATCTAGTATTGATGCTAAATGCTTTATATCCCCTGGTTCATATAAATATCCCGTAATTCCATCTCGGATCAACTCACTTGTTGCCCCACAATCGGCTCCAATAACCAGAACTTCTCCAAGCATACTTTCTATTGTCACTCTTCCAAGGGCTTCACTTCTGGAAGTCATGACCGCAACATCAGCTTTCTTTCTGAACTCAAGCACATCTTGTTGATATCCATGAAAATATATATATTTCTCCAAATGATTTTGCCTTACATATTTTTTTATTTTTAGTCCATATGGACTTTCTCCACCTACAATCGAAAGTTCTATGTTCACATATCCCTTTTGAATCAAATACCTAACAGCTTTAACAACATCCATAACTCCTTTTTGATGCGATATTACACCACAATATAAAATATGTAATTTTTCACTAGTAAAAAGTGTCTTTTTAGCTATACTATACTTTTCAAGATTGATTCCATTATACAATACAACACTATTTTTGCCCAATTCTCTCTTTTTTTGAACATATTCCGAAATAGCAATGATTTTTTTTGCTTTACCCAGAAAAAATCTCGATAATGTAGGAAAATCATAGCTTAAGCCATAATCATCAAGTAAAATCTCTCTAACATGGAACACATGTGGAAGATTATATCTAAACGCTGCCATAGCCCCAATATCAATATTTGATGCATTGGAATGAATAATATCAATATTGTTTGTATCAATAATCTTTTTTATTTCTTGTAGGCATTGTATATTTTTAGCAAGCCGCTCGCACTTATTCATAAATGTTAACGTATTTTTTATAGCACTATTTGTTTCATAGGAAACTATATATGTTTTAATACCCCGTTTTCTTAATTCTCGCTTCAAATCACCATCCTGCATAATAATTACATAAACATTAACATGTCTTTTTTTCAGTTCCTCAAGCATATCAATTAATGAATGGTTAGCTCCATACATCCCTATAGTGTTAACAAAATACAAAACATTCATTAGAGTTTCCTCTCTTCATTATCCTGTCATATTACTTTTACAAATAATTAATGGTAATTTATATCTAATGTTTCTTTCATTATAATTAATTACATGGTAAGTTCCAAACACACAATACTCATCCTACACAAATCATTCTATGCATTTTAAATATTCATTTCTTTTCAAAGTAACTGCTCTACATACCACAAGAAATATTAAGGAATTCATCCAAATCTATCCCTTCACCTTCATGCAATATAGAAGCTGATTTTATTTTGTTAATAAAGTTTTGACCTAAAGTTGCTTTTAACAAATTAAATTCTTTCGTTAAACAATCATACTCATATTGTTTATTTTTAACCAACCAATACAAGCCTAAATACCTGTCCTCTCGAACATATTGACATAAATATATCGAATCCATTTCTTTTGAGTATGCCGATTCAGCCTCACTAATATCATATAAATCATTAACTAATCTGATCCTATTATTTTTATCAACTTCAACTATAGAATTCATAGTAAAGGGAATAAAATACACCTTATCAGCCACACTATAACAATATAAAAATGCCGGATTTTGATAATTCAATTCTTTTTTACTTCCATCAACAAATGTGAAATTCTTTGGGAATTCAGTCAAAACATCCGCATATAAATCTCCTAAATTCCATTTATATATTTCCATTTTGTTTCCACTCATCCAGAAAGTTGATCCATCATAGCAAAAACAATAAATCTTATTAACATTTGAAATGTTAAAAATTTCTCTTTCCCCCAGATAAAGATCAACTTTTAATATTGTTCCATTTTCATAAGACATAGCATATGCTACACCTTCATCAAACACAACGGCTTTAAAATTACCATCCGCTTTTTTTTCAATGAATAAATCAATTTCTTTTATAATAGTAAAACTATATATATCCACAAAAAATAACTTTTGAAGTCCTATTGAGAACATGCAAACAATACCCTCTGAAACAAAACAATAATCACGAATAGATAATCTATTACATGAATATCTTCTCATATCAATGTAAGCATATTCTTTAGTATATAAATCGTATCTATAAATATATTCCGCAAATTCAGGCAATATTAATAAATAGTTTTTTTGTTTAATAATACCCCAAAACGCTCTAAAAGTCTTTTTTGCACTTGGCAATTCTGCTACTATCTCTAATTTCTGAGTTTCAAATTCATATTTCATTATTGATGATAACTCATATTTATGTATTGAAACAAACCATGCTATATTGCCTTCAATACACCAACTATCACTTGGCGGAATTCTTACTGACATATTACCCCATCCTTATAAATATATTATTATAATGTATATATAATGTCTTCAATTGATATAATTGGGCAATTAAATTTCTTTGAAAGTTCATATTCAATTTGATCAAAGCTGGATATTGGTGTAACAACAATAGCTCCCACTTCTTGCAAATTCTGTTGTGGCGAAAAAATGCGAATTGAAGATGAAATAGCCGAATAATTTCTATCAATTCCATATTTCACTTCTACCCCTGTATTATTTAAATCCTTTAACAATGTCTCTCCCACATAGTTCATACCATATATAGCAATGTCTTTAATATCTCGTTCTTTAAAGTAATCTGATGTCTTTTTTCCTTCAATACTCATCCTCGTCCAATATGTCATCAACATGTATAATTCAAAATGCTTTTCTGCTAAAGTTTTCATCTCACAATACTTTTTGTTTTCCTTTTTTGCTGCTCGAAACAGCCAATAAATAACACTCAAAAAAGCACATATTATTATTGCGCCTATCAATAATCTCACCACATCCATCACCTCTTTACTCTTTCCTTTGGTACACCATACATAACTAATTCTCCATTTTGTAAATTATTACTATATGGCGCTGCATATTTCCTAAAATATATTTCATAATTATCAAACTTGTTCAATATAATTTGAGGCAATTCTATAATATCTTGAGGTTTATGATACGCACATATTGCAAACACTGGTCTTGCTTCCTGTAACTTCTCAACTAAGATTTCAAGAACAACCCTTTCACTACCCTCTATATCCATATTAACTAAGGAAATGTCATTACTTACAATTTGAGAAGCAGTATCTTTATCTAACCAGCAGTTTATATCTACTATTCTGTCTCTAATTAGGTCTGGGAAAATGCTTAAAACTCTACACAATTTATTTTTATAGGTCTCTACATTTCCCTCAACAGCAATAATTCTATCAAAAATTTCATTTCTATTTTCAATGAATTGGCAAATCGTATCTCCTGATTCTGCACCCAAATTAAGAAAAACCTCATCTCTTTTTGGTATATAACATTCAAAATACTTATTTCTTGTTTTTCCTATACTTCCTTTAAACACCTGATTGGTTACTATGGCTTTTATATATTCATAATAAGTATCCTTGGAAACTTCATCTGCTAATTTGTTATAGATCTCACATAATAATACTTTATTATGCGTATAATAATAAGCCCAATCATATCTATACCCAGGGAGTCCATATCGCCATGAAAAAGGATAGACTATATTTTTTAAATTAAGTTCATTTAATACCCCCAAAAAATCTTCCGGGTATTGTTCAAACAAATATGGTGTGATAAACACCAGATAATCATCCTGCAAGTTATACATGTCGGGTATCCTATCAGGTTTAAATATTGGAATCCCCTCAAATTCTCCATCTTGATTTTGATCAATAATAAATTCTACTCCAATATCCTCCTTCTTTAACCATCTAATAAAATATTCCCCTCTAGCACCAATGCCATAAACAATTACCTTTAGCTTCTCATATTTAATTCTCAACCTAAGAGAGCATAATTCGCCAATAATTTCATACTCCCCTCCAGCTTGCAACATATAATCTTCCGGCTTGGTCAATATTTCTTCTAATTTTTTCATAATGTACCCTTTATTCTTTCAAATTCATTAATGCTTTTTCCATAAAATATTTTGAATTGTTTATCTCTTCATTAAGAATGGGGGCAACCGTTGAATAATCAATATATAAATTGTTAAAATCAATATTTTCATCCACTTCATAATAATTATTGATTTTAAGTTTCTTAAATATATTTTTTATTCGACTATCATTTTCATAAGTATCTTTTCGACTTACTACTCTCTTGATTGCCACTACCTGCTTATTAAAAATAAGTGAAAATGCTGTTCCATGAAATGAATCTGTCAAAACTAAATCTGCATACCTTACTAACGAAAGAAATTGGGCAGGACCTACCTTCTCCATCACTTCACCAAGATTATAACCATTATTATTACTATTACGTACCCATACTATCTTTCTATCTGGATAATGATGAGATATCTGATCAAGAATTTTAGCAATTCGCATACTCCTGCCTAATATGTATACAAAAATATAACTTTCTTTAACTCTTCTTCTAGATGACATTGATGCCCATTCATCTTTACTGAGTAAAAATGTCGGATCTAATACGGTTTCACATTTTCGTCCCGTGATATTTTCTATAATATGACTACCATCTTCTTCTCTACAGGATAAAAAATCTATTCCTTTCGTCCACTTTTGAATATTAGCACTATATTGTTTTATATTATCAATTTTATTATCGCGGATTGAAGGTGCATAAGAAATCTTTCTCAATTTTTTTTCTGGAAAGTATAAGCAAAACACTTCATTATAATCCTTTTCATACCATATACAATCACTTCCACAAATTACGGCTGAAGTATCATCTAACAGTTTTTCAATATAATTTTTATCTCCAGTTCTCACTACTGAATTCTTCATGTATTTCTTTCTAAAGAATTCAAAACGTAGTACTTTTAAAATATAATTTTCGAAATCTTCTTCATAAAGAGCCCTATTATTCGCATCCTTACAATATTGATAATGGACAGTATATGTATTATAACCCAGTTTACTAATATATCTATTTAAGGCAACCGCTTGTAAGGTTTCACCATAATTGCAAGTCCATCTTCTACATTCTGTAATTATTACAACCTTTTTCTTTACTTTATTTCGCATAAATAATTAATCGTACTCCTAATGTTTTCTATTGGCTGATCAGGACCGCCTGGCATATATAACAAATGATTTTGAAAATATTCCGCATTACCATAATTGGTTCTGCTAACAAAATAATTAGCATTATGAAGACACGCTCCTGCAGGACGAACCTGAATTTCTTTACTTTCTAAGTATTTTCTTATTGTTTTCGGATCATCACATAGAATATCGGGTGTATATATAACCTCATTGCTACGAGTCTCAATCATTCTTATATCACTTCGGCCTTCAAGCATATCAACATACATCTGATAATTTCTATTACTGTTTTTCACCTTTTCTCCTATTTTGCTTAATTGAACTAAACTTATAGCTGCCAAAATGTCTGTATACTTTAAATTAAATCCAGCCAACTGGTAGTCATTGCTTTCAAAAATATTATCCATGCCCTGCATTTTAAGTTTTTTCATCTTTGTATATAACTCTTCATCATCTGTAGCAACAAATCCTCCCTGCGCCGATGTCATTATCTTTGTTACTGCAAACGAATAACACGCTATATCTGCATCACATCCAGCGTAATCTCCCTTACTGCCAGATGCAAATGCCTGACATGCATCATCAACTACATAAATCCCTGTCCCTCGCAATTTTTCTTTAAGTCTTTTTGTATCAGCTCGTCTTCCATTCAAATGAACTGGAATAATTGCTTTTGTCTTCGACGTAATTAAGTCCATAACCCTATCTACGTCAAGCAATGGCTTATCTGACTGTGTATCCGCCAAAATCACATCTGCACCTAACAATTTAGGAGCATGCCCAGTTGCTATAAATGTAAAATCAGGAATTATCACTTCATCTCCCGGTTTAATACCAATTCCCATCATGGCAAGCAATACTGCCGAACTACCATTTGGTACACAAATTGCATATTTTCTCCCTAGGAAACCAGCCAGTCGACCCTCCAAGTCTTTAACATTTACTCCTTCACTGAGATTTCTATTCATGATACTGTCATATGCTGCTTTTGCTTCGTCTTCCCCTAATGAAATATTCCATGTATTAATTTTCATAATGTTATTTTCTCTCCTAAATTACATTTTTTCTTTTTCAATTCCACCTGCATTATCTCCTGCATAGACATTCCCTTATTATATTTTTTATAAAAAAGTATACGCCTATCCATTTCCACTTTCATCTTTGAATATGCATCATTAACATTTTTATAACTTCCTTTCGGTAGATAACATACTGTAAATTCATCTTTTATCTCATTCACCAATTGCCTACCTTTTTCTGAATTAATATACACAATAGATACTCCCGTATTATCAGAGATATCTTCTCCATATTCATTCACTTTCCAGAAATCACCCATTGTTAAATCAGAAACTCTATTCTTGTTACTAAACTGACAATTATAACAACATCTTCTATTATAATATCCTCTTAAAAATCCCTCCATAAAGATGTTATCTGTCTGTTTGTCAACATAGCTTGTGCCATCTTCATAGATAATCTTCATTCCAAAATTTCGCCATCCTGCCAGATCCATATTTCTAAAAGACAGCTCTGTAATTTTTTTATCACCCTTTTGAGCCTTTATGTATTCCTCCCATATTCCAGGAGATGGAACAGAGTGGCAGACTAAATCAATCAAAATCAATTTTTCATATTCCTTGTTTAAATAAGTAACTAACCCATGTGTCTGACATGGTGTACCAACAAATAAAACACTCCCTCCATTTTCAAGCTCTTCTTTTATTCTCTTAAAGCAATCATTCAGGTCACTTTGCACATACTTTGACCCTAAAAAGGAGTCTATTCCTTCTATATTTCTTATAAAATCATGCACTACACAATATTCATTTCTTACTTTGGCAGCACAAACAATTCCACCATTCCTAATGAACTCCTTTGCTATGGAGTAAAACACTCCTCCCGACGAACTTTTTTCTCTTATAGCACTATCATTATTAATCATTGATGCAACGACTGGTTCTTTTATTTTCCACTTTTTGTTAAGTACCGGGCATACTTTCCTGCACTTTCCACATCCTATACATCTATCATGAGACACCATTGGATAATCAAATCCCTCCGCATCTCTCTTCATTGAAATACAGTTGCACGGACAAATATTTATACACGCTGTACATCCAACACAATTATCCTTTACACTTACAATGGTTTCCTTCCGTTGTTTTACCTTTCCATTTAACTCATTATAAAATTTGATCAGCCTCTCAATATTATTATCTATTGAGAGTTCTTTCCTGGCAGAGTCTAATTGCTGTTTATACTTATCCACATTATCTCTTAATAATTCTAATTTTTGTGGTAATTCTTCAAGTGAACATTTTACAGCTCCTCCAACTTTTTCAAGATAGCTTCCAAATAATTCGTCTTTTCTCCCATATAAAGGAACTACTCCGGCATCAATATAATCAAAATATTTATTTGTTGCATAAAACTTATTTTTGTAATACAGTTTCATATTTTTGTCAACATCACTCTGCAGTTCAAGGCAATCAATTCCATAGTCCATTTCACTTTCAATTTTTATCAGTTCCTTTGCCGGTAATGGATCTTTATATCTTATAGATCTATATTCTCTCTCAATATTTCTATAAACATGTAATTTGCTACCCGCAATTTTACGGCTTGGAAATACAGTAAGACTATCACCCGACAAATTCAGTTGCTTTGCCCAATAAGTAAATCCTCTATATTCGATCTTGAATCGCTCATTTGAAGACGCCCGCATTAATCTTCCCCCATATACAAATTTTATGTGGGCAGAATTTTGCCTTTCCATAATACGTGGTGAATAATTATTCCAGCAATAATCAAAAAATAAAAGTCGCTTTCCTTTAAATACATAATTATATCTTTGTTTCAAAAATTGTGTTTCAAACATGCGACAGCATAACCCATCTGCATTTTCCAGACAATATTTTTCTCTGATGGAATAAATATCATTTTCTTCCCTCACCAATCCATGATAAATATCATACTGGTCATACACAACAAGACCTAATTTATCCTTATTCACAATCATGTCATATGCCCAGTCATCCACTGTAGCTTCAGTAAAAATATGATACACCAGTGGTTTCATCATTAAACATTTCATATATAAATTCTGAGTAGTCGAAAAGAAAATTACATTATCAAAAAAATCCCAATCACTACTATTATCTTTTGATGAAATCAGCAATTTTACCACATATCCTTTTTTTCGTAAAGCATATGCCATTTTTAACATACGCGGTTTAATATTCCTCCCCACAAACACAATCTCATTCATAGATATTGGTTTATTGTCATGCCTTTTTTCTATCAATTTAGTAATTAAATTTAATCTCTCCATTTCATACCCTTATAAAAAGTGCTAGCTTTGTCCATCCTAGATAAAATTTATATGATTTAAATCCTGGTTCATAAAGTCATTTAATAGAATGTTCCTCTCCTCAAATGCACACCGAAAATCACAATATTTTTTAGCATTGAAATTTTTAACATTTTCAGCCACCTGATTAGAAAACCAAATATTAGTGAATGTATCCTTGCGTAAATCTCCAATATAACCTTCATCCATATAGGCTCTTTGGTGACATCTATATATCTTCGAATCTGCTGCTATTACAGCAAATAGTTCCTGAATCCAACATCTATTATAACTTTTTTCGAAATGATCACTAAGTGTCAAATCGTTTGTATATTTATCTACAATAGCAAATCTATCCGATGCAAGTTCACTTTTCGCTCTTGCTAACTGTTCGCATACCTTTTTTTTGATTTCATTATGATAAACATATTCATCCTCTTTTACTAATGCAGGCGATACTTTAATATTATCAACTCCAATATCTTTTACTAATTTACAAATATTGTATATCTCATCTGCATTATTCTTCGTCACCACACAATTAATCCCGAATGTACAATCTTTGCTTTTTATCTGACTAAAATTTGACATATTACTCAAGACCTGTTCATATGTATTTACGCTTCTAATGACCTTATAAGTTTCTGCGCATGCACTATCAAAAGAAATTCTGATCCATTTAAAATCCTTTATATAATCAACCACATCACCACATAGTGCCTGTCCATTAGTAATAATGCTACAATCAAATCCTATTTTTTTTACCAGTTCAAAAGTATCTAAAATGTATTCATAGCAAAGTGGATCACCCCCACCGGAAAACGTGATCGCCTTAGTTCCTAGATTTCTTAATTCATTTAATGTTTTCTGCATGATGATCCATGGTATGGACTCTCTATGATCAACCACTCTGCTATCAAATACTTTATTATCTGCATAAACGCAATAGTGACATTTTTGATTACAAATGTTAGTAGGTTTTATTCGCACATAGATAGGTGCGACTCTATCTCCCTGAAGTAAACCTTTAATACTTTCTGTATGATAAAATACTTTCAAATCACTATATGGTGAATAATTCATCCTATTTCCTCCACTCTGAGCCATTCTTATTCTCTGCTATCATTAGAATTTACCTGTTTTTATATGAACTTCTTCACACATTCATAAGCGTGCTTGCATATTTTAACACATTACTTTTCTGTACTGCTTCCTTATTCCCAATTATATTTGCTCCAAGTGCTCCAGCAATATTTCCCATTACCATTGCAACCTCCGATGACGCACCAGCGGCTGACATAATACCAGCTATAGAATAAAATGCATCTCCCGCACCAATTGTATCCGTCACGTTTAATGTAAATGCCGGACACTCCATAACTACATTATCTTTACTTTCTAGTGAAATACCATATGCTCCTTGAGAGCCTCTCGTTAACCATCCACATCCATTTAAATGGTTTGCCAATGCAATTAATGCATTCTTTTCATTATTTATAATTGTTGGGAATGCCAATCCAAGCTCCCTCTGATCCAGAGAAAAAGCATCTGCTCTATGATATTTGGTAATGATATTCTTACCTGTATTAGTAGAATTAGTCTGACAATTTAGGACTAAATACTTGGCCTTATCCTGTACTATTTGCATTATTCTTTTTCCGACCAGCCCATGTCCAAAATCACATAAGAAAACAACATCATAATTTTCTATCTGCTGTTGTAATGCTCCTACAAAATCATCAACTAATTCCTCTTCATAATTTTTTAAAATATCTATATTGTTAATTACAAATAATTTATCGTACTCTTCCCTTTTCGTGTCTTTCGTTAAAAATCTTTGTTTAAAGATCGTAGGGATCTCTTTACTTTGATACAAATTCAAATCCATTTTTTTTGAATACTTATCATATATATCCCTATAAATTTCTTCTTCATTTCCTATAATAGACATCAATGTAACATTAGACGAGAATTCACACAGATGTCTTGCAATAGCAACAGCCCCTCCATAATAATCCTCCGTCCTGTCAAGGCGTGTTGAATAAGCCATGTCCTTACTAACAAGTCCTTGCATGTAACAATAGGTATACCTATCAATGATCACATCACCAATCACAAGAACTTTCAGATTCAGAGCTTTATCCACATATTCCTTTAGTTCCTCAATAGAATGCCTGTTTTTAAATAACGACATATACTCAAGGACTTCAGGTGATAGACCTGACATGGCAGTATTGATAAGCTTTGTTGAGCTGAACACATCTCCCCCCGTATATCTAACCACTCCTCCATGGCTTTCAACTAACAATCGTTCAGCAGTAATCATTCCGGTTAGATCAGCTTTTTCATCAGCATATTCTCTTCCTTTCACATACACATCAGGCTCTACACTTTCAACGATATCGTCTACTGTATATCCTTCTGACAGCATTACATAATCTACACACTCAAGTGCAGCTAAAAAGTTCATTCGTTGTTCATCACCAAAATATGGTCTTCCCGGTCCTTTGCGAACATACTTTGCCGCCGTTATAGATACTACCAGAATATCTGCCATTTGTTTTGCTTGCTCTAAATGTGTTATATGACCTGGATGCACCAGATCAAATACACCATGGCATAGTGCAATCGTTTTATTATTTTTTTTAATAATCGGTCTGATTTCATCATGAAATCTCTTTTTTGTAACTATCTTTTTATTCATTATGACTCTCTCGTCTTACTGCTTTCCTAAATATTTAAACCAATCTTCAGTAGCTACTCCTATTGAATCAGGTGTCCATACTGGTGCCTTTGCCCAATAATCAATATTCTCTAAAACCTTCTGTACTCCTTCCTCAAAACTAATCTTAGACCTCCAACCAAGTTTCGATTCTATTTTTTTTGTATCAGCAAATGTACAATCCGGTTCTCCTGGTCTCTTGGGTATGTGTATGATTTCACCGCCTAACAATTCACATAATCTATTGACAGAATATGTTCCTCCACTTCCAACATTAAATGTGTCTTGCACAACCTCAGACATTGCAGCTGTGTAAAATGCATCAGCAACATCTGTCACATATGTAAAATCTCTCGTCTGATTTCCATCTCCAACTACTGTAAATGGTTTTCCTGCTAATTTCTGTGCTAAAAAAACTCCAAACACTGCGCCATATGTGCCAGATGTTCTTGAGCGAGTTCCATAAACATTAAATAATCTAAGTGTAATTACAGGCAACCCATATACTTGTCCCCAATGAAGTACTGTTTCTTCTCCAAGTCTTTTCGTTAAAGCATATGGATACTGCGGTCTGATTTCTGCGTTTTCTTTCGTTGGATACTCATCTGGTATTCCATAACATGATGACGAAGCTGCATATACTAATTTCTTAACATTTGCTTCTTTCGCACACTCCACAACATTATAGGTTCCAAGGACATTAGATGAATAATAATCCCAAGGTCTTTGAATTGATGGAACAATATCTGCCAAAGCAGCAAAATGGAACACATAATCAACATCCTTAAAAATCGGCTTAATTTTCTCAATATCTCTTATATCCATATGATAAATTGTCAACCGATCATTATCTTTTTGGTGTTCCAAATTTTCAGGCCGCCCTGTTGTCCAATTATCAACAACTCTAACCATATGACCTTCAGCCAGTAATCTATCCACCATATGAGACCCAATAAATCCGCAGCCACCTGTTACTAATGAAATCATATATTTTCTCCTTCATAAATTTTTTATCTTATATCCTTATCCCATCTCTTTCCATAATCGTATCAACTATCTGTTGAAGTATTAAATTATGAATCGATTCCACTATTCCATACTTATGATTCGGGACATATATATTAACATCTCCCATTTGTTTGATTATATTATTTTCGTCAAATCCTGTAAGTGTTATAACAAATGCTTTTTTTCTTTGTGCTGTTTTAATAGCATTTATTATATTTTTAGATTTTCCTGAACTACTAATCGCTACCAACAAATCGCTTTCTTTTAATAAAAAATCTAACGGTTTTGAA
>ENA-OPUE01001107-OPUE01001107.1-human-gut-metagenome-genome-assembly--contig:-NODE-1107-length-17846-cov-2.250520_pt1 | contig 17846 bp, 8 predicted proteins | sample MGYA00241466_ERZ501924 | MGnify/ENA primary metagenome ERZ501924 (study PRJEB25962, sample SAMEA2042223) | human gut metagenome | biome: human gut; feature: human-associated habitat; material: faeces...
TATACAGATTTATAATGGCGGGCGACGACCGTTACATATTTGATATGTACGCTTACGGCTATCTTGGCGTTGAGGCGGGCATCGAGGGTAAGGTATCGGTATCGCTTCTTGGTCTTAATGATCTCGGAAGTGTCGGTGCGGCGCTTGAAATAGGCGCTTATGCCGACCTGTACGGTTATCTGCACTATCATTCGCAGGATATGAGACACAATAAATACTACGCTTCTCCGAAGGAACATTACCACGAGCTGCAAGGCGGAATATACTTCGAAATGGGCGTGTATATAAAAATCTCGATATTTGCGGAAAGCAAGCTGTTTAAGAAAAAGGCGGAGCTTGCAAAGCAGTTCAAATTCCCGCTATTCAGCGTAGGCGACAAATATATCTATGCGGATAAGCCGACGCTTGAGGGCAATACCGACATAATACTGCGGGAAACGGATACGAATGTCTATGAGATAGACGGACTTATCCCTGCGCAAGGCACATATCTTGATATAACTACAGGAGATATTGTAACACGGCAGATGAGCAGCAGTGAGTTTAAGGCTGCCTGCTACAGCAAGTATTTCAAGGTGAGCAAGAGCGACGACGGCAAGATAACGCTCACGGTATCTCCCGACGCTCCGAGCAGATATACAAGCGGCTTGCTTAGCTGTATACTGCGCCTTTACTATACGGGCGGACAGAATCTGCTGTTCACGTCCGACACTGAAAATCTGTACTATGACGCAGACAAGGGCACTTATATCAGCAGAAAGCATATCGGCGACATTGGTGTATATTATTATCGCAAGGGTGTTGACTTCCCTCTTGAAGACAAGGATAAGACCGCAACGCTTAAGTTTGCGGTATCGGCTGACGGCAGGACGGAAATTGTAGATACGGTAACTGTAAGCAAGGGCGGATATGTAAGCGGCTATTCGCTTGCGGTTTCGACCTACTGCAATAAAAACGGCTATATCTATGATAAGTCGCTGTTTGATACAGAGATACAGCCGTACTACTGGCTCAGCGATGATATGACCATTACGCTTAACACATACACCGCACAGAAGCTGTACTCGGTGGAATACTTTGACACAGAAAATGACAGATGGGTAAGCGAACTGTGGGCGGTAGATTATCTTGACGATATAAAAATGTTCGACAGATATAAACAGTCTGTGAACAGCGTTACTCATTTTGCAAGCTTCGGTATCGACAGAGCGGATGGTATGAGATACCAGATGTACATGAAGGACGCTCTGGCATACAGATACTATGACAGCAGTTACAGCGGCAGTGTACACGGTCTTGATACGACTAAGCCGCTTGCGGTGAACTATGGCAGTGAAGAAGATCTGCAGTCGTTCAGGGCAGAATACGAAAAGCTGTACCCGACGGCCTACAGCATTATGCTTAAAGCAAACTATCTTGTAAGAAGATGCATAGTCGATATTTATAACGAGAGCGGTTATGCGGGCGCAAGATATGTTGAATACGGCACTGAGTTCAGAGTGCCGGATACATTTATCGACAACATCAACAGCAGTAAGGAAAACGAGCTTATCGGCTGGGATATGGACGGTGACGGCAAGGCGGATATGGCTCCCGATGAAAAGATAACCGTTATGGGCGATATGAGGCTGAAGCCTGTAATGAAGCGAAAGCTGTACACGGTAACGGTAAGACTTGCGGATTATACCGAAAGAAAGTTTGACGTTATTTACGGCAAGCCTTTACCGCAGGAGCTGGAACAGCTTATAAACAGCATTCCCGACAGTCCGAAGCCGGACAGCGAGGATTCGTTCTACGAGCCGTCATATGTGCTTATAAAGAGTGACGTTACGGTAGGCGGTTATACGGCAGGCGAAACTGTAAGGTACAACGGCGATATAAGCATAATGCCGGAAAGCAACGTGTACTTTGAGATAGTTCCTGCGAAGCTGTATCACTACATAACGCTTATCGCAAACGATGGCGGCGGCTTCAGATATACCGATGAAAACGGTGCTGAAATAGAAACTGACAGGATAAGGACGGTTGTACAGGACGGTTATCGTTTTGCAACGGCGCTTTACGGATATTCCGCATTCGCACCTGAGGACACATATACTACCGAATATCTGCTGTCGTATTTTGTGGACGCAGACGGAAACAGAATCGGCAGTAACGATAATGTGAAGAAGCCCGGTACCTACTATATGAAGTGGAATACCAACGACAGACGCTGTTATATAAACTATGACGTTTATATTTACAACGAGAACGGAGCTGAGGTTTCACACAAGGTAAAGTCCGAGTTTGACGGCTACAGGCCCGAATATGACGAGCTTTGTAAAAAGTATGATGCCGAAGTTGAGGCGCTTGCACAGTATGATGATGAGTATTACACATATACTCTTAAGGAAGAGCCGATAAACGAAGAAAACACAACGATTGACGGCAAGACCTACAAGACTATAATTGTAAGGTGGAACAGAACGCCGAAGGAGTTTGATGTAACGTTTGACTATGACAACGGCACGGAAAACGAAACGGTAAAGGTAAAGTACGGCTATCTGTATCGTGCAACAGTAGGTGCTTTAAAGGATGATAAGTACAACGATTATGAGCTTGTCGGATTTGACCTTGACGGTAACGGCACAGCGGACGTGATGCCGGGTGAATCGTTCAGAGTAACGGGCGATATGACGCTGAAGGCAGTATGGAAAGCTACCGACAAAATCTACAGCGTGGTGTTCTATGCTATGAGCGGTGAGTTTGATGACGGTACGGTGCGTTATGAGATAACGGGTAAATACGGCGACGCAATCTCACTGTCGGATATTCCTGTGCCGACAGGTACAGAGGGCTATGAGTTTGCAGGCTGGGATAAAGCTGTACCGACAACGTTCGGTAATGACGACGGTATTATAAAGACCGAGATCAAAGCAACATACAAGCTGAAAAAGATGACGATAACCTACCGTCTTGTAAATCTTGATACCAACAAGGTTTACGAAAGCTATAAAACAGCCGAATTTGACTACGGAACGGTGTTCACGGCTGATATGCTTGAGGCATCTCCTGATACAGACGGCTGTCTGTTCGGCGGATGGCTTGGCGAAAACGGCTATTCAGTCATCGGAAAAGAAATCAAGTCCGATATGACGCTGACGGGTACTATCACTCCTGTTTATGTCATCTACTCGCTTGACGGTGTTGAAAGCTCAAGGGAAAAGGCTAAAATCGGTGCTGAGGTCACAGTAAAGGAAAAAGCCGAAGGTTATCTTGAGTGGACAACGGACGATGTGACGGTTGAAGGCGGAAAGTTCACGATGCCGTCGAAGAATGTATCGTTCACAGCCGAAAAGGATATGAGCGGTTATCTGACAGTTTCAAACGGCAGTGCAAGCACGATAATAGATACCGAAAACAAGGCATTCATCAGCGGCAAGGCAAGCGGCTTTGAGTATGATACAGCTACCGGTATACTGACAGTGACCGGAAACGGTCTTAAGCTGTCGGGCGTCGGAAAGAATATAATGCTGTATATTAAGCAAAGCGTTTCGGATATTACGTTTGAAAATCTTACGCTTACGGCAGGAGATATGAACGGTGTAAAGCCCGACGATTTCAGCAACAGCGGAAGTATAGGCGACGGACAGGGTTCAGCTGACACATATCTGATGTTTGTAAGCTCAAACAGCCTTAAGGTGAACATAAACGGAAATGTTACGCTTTCTAAACGTAACACGGCGACTACAGAAAACCTGCTTGCGATAGATCAGGCACACCTTGACTACGACGATGTAACTCCTATGAGTATGGAGTTTATCGGCGGCGACAGCCCGAATCTCACAGTAACGGGAAATACATACGCTATACAGAGTATTGGCAGTGTTGATTTCAGCAATATGATATTTACCGCAGCAGCTGAATATTACGGCGTACATGCAGAAACAATCCGCTTCGACAGATGCAGTATAACAACAACAGGGCTTGCGGGAACGAACATAGAATCGTCAACCGGCATATACAGCAACGACCTTTCGATCGTTGACTGCAGCTTAGACATAAGAACCGGAATATTCGGTGAAACGATCGATATTTCGGGTGCTACAGACGGAATAGTTACCTCCGGATATGGTGGGGCGGTTATGGTAAAGTGTAAGACAAAGGGCTGGTCGGAAACGGCAAGCGGACTGCTGACGGTGGCACTTGACAAGGGATGCTCCGTACTGTTTACGGTATCGGCAGGAAATTCGGCAATTCAGGCGTTTGACTTTGAGGGAGGGGAAAACAAGGTAGTTTCCTATCCGCAAACTACGGTGCCTGATAAGGAATTTGAGCTGACGAAGGATTTCTACTGGCTTCTTAAGGAGAAGAACGGTACGGCACTTATAAATGAGATAAGATTCTCGGGTAAATAAACGAACAAGCGACCCCGACAGAGTTTTCTGTCGGGGTCGATGTTTTATTGACAGGTATTGAATATAGTAGTATAATTTAACTGATACCGTTAACAGCGGAAACTATTTTGAATCAAGGATGGTGTTACATGGGCGCTGTACTGACACTGGGCTGCGATATGATACCGAAAATCAATTTCGCAATGCAACAGAATTACATACCTTTCATAAGAAACCTTACCGTCGGCAACGAGGGCGATGAGGATATAAGCGATGTAAGGCTTACTATCGCTTTTGACCCGGCTTTTGCAAAGACCTTCACATACGATATAAGCTGTGTGCCGTCGGGAAAGTCGGTTGAAATTTCGCCGCTGAGGATAATTCTCAGCACGGAAATGCTGTTTTCACTGACGGAGGCAGTGTCGGGTACCGTGAGCTTTTCGCTTTCAAAAGACGAAAAAGAGCTTTACCAAAAGGATATTCCCGTTCAGCTTCTTGCGTTCAACGAATGGAGCGGTCTTGCGTTTGATCCTGAGCTTATTGCGGCATTTGTGACGCCGAATCACCCGGAGATAGCGAAAGTCATATCAGAAGCATCGGTCTACCTTAAAAAGTGGGCGGATACGACTGCCTTCAGCGCATATCAGCGGCAGAATCCGAACTTTGTAAAACAGCAGATGGCGGCTTTATATGCGGCGCTGTGCGCAAGAAGAATAGCGTACAATATGCCGCCTGCCAGCTTTGAATATATAGGGCAGAAGATACGTCTTGCGAATACCGTGCTGGAGCAGAAGCAGGGCACCTGTCTTGATCTTGCGGTGCTGTATGCGTCCTGCCTTGAGGCTGTAGGTCTTAACCCTATCATTATATTCATAGAGGGTCACGCTTTCTGCGGCTGTCATCTTGAGGAGGAAACCTTTGCGGACTGTGCTACCGATGATGTGTCGGCTATAGAAAAGCGTATTGCGGCAGGGGCGGAGGAGCTTCTGCTCGTGGAATGCACGGATATGACAAAGGAGAATGTTGACTTTGACAAGTCGCTGAAGCACGGCAGGGATCATATGAATACACCGGGCAACTTTATATGTGCGGTAGATATTGCCCGTACAAGAGGAAGCGGTATCCGTCCGATACCGCTGAGACTCGAACAGGCGCTGACGGCTGAAAACACAGAGAGCGACGGCACAAGGCGTATAAGAATGAGCGCACCGAGCGAGCTTGATATGTCGCTGTACGGAAAAGTGGCGCAGGGCAGTAACGAGCCTATGACAAAGCAGAAAATATGGGAAAGAAAGCTGCTTGATTTTTCTCTGAGAAATTCTCTGCTGAATTTCAGAATAAATAAAAGCACGGTCGAAATTATGGTGTCGGATCTGTCGCTTCTTGAAGATAAGCTGTCTGACGGAACAGATTTCCGCATCCTTGAGGCACCGTCCGAGTGGACGGTTTCTATGCGAGATGCTAAAACGTTTGAGATAGAAACCGATAAGGACCTTGTAAGGAATATAGCCGAGCAGGAACTGAAAAACAAGAGGATAAGGACGTTCATGGACGCAGCAGAGCTTGAGGAGAGCCTTAAGAAGCTGTACCGTGCGGCCAAGGTGAGCATGGAGGAGAACGGCTCGAACACGCTGTTCCTGTCGCTCGGAATGCTCAGGTGGTTTGAAAGTGAAATGTCGGAAAAGGCGAGATATGCGCCTCTTGTGCTTATACCGATAGATATAGTCAGAAATGTCCGTGACAAAGGTTATATAATCAGAAGCCGACAGGAAGACGCTCAGATAAACGTAACGATGATAGAATATTTACGGCAGGATCACGGCATTGAGATAAACGGTCTTGATCCTCTGCCCGAAGACGAGCATGGCATTGACCTGCCGCTTGTTTTCAATACCGTAAGACAGGCGATAATGGGCAAAAAAACGTGGAATATTATCGAACACAGTTTTATCGGGCTGTTCAGCTTCGGTCAGTTTGTAATGTGGAACGATATAAGAAACCGCAGTGACGAACTTAAAAGCAACAAGGTGGTATCCTGCCTTATGGAAGGTGCGACAAGCGACGCACTGACGGGGGACTTTATTGCAGATACCGATATTGACAGCAAAATATCGCTTACGGATATTGCCGTCCCCGTTGACGCAGATTCTTCACAGCTGAGTGCGGTGGTTGCGGCATCGGCAGGAAGGAGCTTTGTACTACACGGTCCTCCCGGAACGGGTAAATCGCAGACCATCACCAATATGATAGCGAATGCGCTTTATCACGGAAAAAGCGTTCTGTTTGTGGCGGAGAAAATGGCGGCGCTGAGCGTTGTACAGAAGCGTCTTGCTAATATCGGGCTTGACCCGTTCTGCCTTGAGCTTCACTCCAACAAGACAAGTAAATCCGTTGTTTTAGCGGAGCTTAACAAGTCGCTTGAAACGGCAAGGGTAAAATCTCCCGAACAACACGCCGCAGTTGCACAGAAGTTGGCGCAGGAAAAGGCAAAGCTGAACTTTGTGATAGAGGCTCTGCACGAAAAGCGCAATTTCGGTGAATCGCTGTATACGGCTATCGAACGCTATGAGCAGTGTATGGCTGAAAAGGGGAAAATATCTATCGGCAGAGATGCTTTGCAAAATGCCGACGAAGGTACGATCGCACGATTTGAGGAAATTATATCGGAATATGTTGTCGCAATATCCGAGATAGGTGTTTATGCACAGCATCCGCTTATAAGATACGGCGGATGTGAATATTCCACAGAAATGCGTGACAGCTTCAAAAACAGCCTTGACAGACTTGCGGAGGAATACGGCGGGGCGGACGAGGCACTGAACCTTATATCAGCTGCTGTCGGTCTTGACGGAAATATCAGCCGTGAAAAGCTGAACGCCGTATCGGGTCTGATAGACGCTTGCAGCGAGGACGCACCTGTAATAAACGAGATATTGGGTACGGTGGATTTTGACGCTGTCGTTTCAAAGCTGAAAACGCTGTGTGAAACGGGAAAAGCATACAATGCGCTTTGTGCCGAAATCGAAAACGGCTTTGACAAGGCTGTGCTTTCATATCCTGCACAAAGCGCAAGGGTGAAATGGAAACAGGCGGAGGCTAAGTGGTTTTTACCGAAGCTGATAGGTCAGAACAGACTGTATAAGGAACTTAAAGTCTACAGTAAAAATACTGCCGCATTTAAAAAGAGCGATGTATGCGGAGTATATGACAGGCTGATTGAACTGTCGGAAAAATCGGAGCAGATCGGGCAGATAATTCCGACGCTGAATATAACGGGCGGAATATTGTCCGGTATGGCGACCGACTGGGATATGCTTTCAAGGGCGGTGCATAAGACAGAGGCTGTTTATGGGGCGGCGGCTTCAGACAGATTCAGCGACAGCGAAAAACAGCATATTATGAATGTGTTCGTAAAATGTTCACCGCAGGAAATTGCCGAATGTGCGAAAAATCTCGAGGCGGTAAGAAGCTATACGGAAAAATCCGACAGACTGGCTGAACTTTATTCGGTGAACACGGAATTTGAAGGAAGTGCCGATTGGCTTACAAGCGTCAACTCGGTATTTAAGGCGATTTCGGACAATATTTCGCTTGTAAAGAGCAAGGCGGCGTTCAACTTGGCGGATAAGCGGCTTTGTGACGCAGGGCTTGCGGCTGTGAGCCGTGCCTATAAAAACGGCACTGTATCGGCAGATAATATAAGAGCGGCTTATCACTGCGAGCTTTATTATCAGCTGGCGCTTATGACTATCGCCGCAGACAAGCGGCTTGCAACGGAAAGCAGTATGACGCTCTGATTGACGAATACAGAAGAACGATAAAGGAATATCAGAGGCTCACTATGCAGGAGCTTGCGGCAAGGCTGTCGGCAAATATACCCGTATCAGACGGTACGAGCGCCGCATCCTCCGAGATGGGAATACTGAAGAAGGCTATAAAAAATAACGGCAGAATGATGCCGCTCAGAAAGCTGTTCGATCAGATACCGACACTGCTCAGAAGGCTCTGCCCGTGTATGCTTATGAGCCCTATCTCAGTGGCACAGTATATCGACCCGTCATTCCCGAAATTCGACCTTGTGATATTTGATGAAGCGTCACAGCTTCCGACAAGCGAGGCTGTCGGTACTATAGCAAGGGGCGAGAATGTCGTTATAGTAGGCGACCCGAAGCAGCTTCCGCCTACGTCATTCTTTACAAGCAACCGTATTGATGAGGACAACAGCGAGCTTGAGGATCTGGAGAGCCTGCTTGACGACTGCCTTGCAATCTCTATGCCGCAGATGTATCTCAAGTGGCACTACCGCTCACGGCACGAGAGCCTTATCGCATACAGCAATATGAAGTATTATGACAATAAGCTGTATACGTTCCCGTCACCGAACGACCTTGTATCGCAGGTAAGGCTTATACGTCCGGAAGGCTTCTATGACAAGGGCAAGACAAAGCAGAACAAGGCTGAAGCGGAGGCTATAGTCAATGAAATCATCCGCAGGCTGAGCGATGAAAAGCTGAGGAATGACAGCATAGGCGTAGTAACGTTCAGCTCTGTTCAGCAGAATCTTATCGACGATATGCTGGTTGACGCATTTGCGAAGAACCCGGATATAGCTGATTTTGACGCAAAGTGTGACGAGCCTGTGTTTATCAAGAACCTTGAAAATGTACAGGGTGACGAGCGTGACGTTATACTGTTCTCGGTGGGCTACGGTCCTGACGAGAACGGAAAGGTTTCGATGAACTTCGGCCCGCTTAACCGTGACGGAGGATGGAGAAGACTTAATGTTGCAATCTCAAGGGCAAGGAAGGAAATGATAGTTTATTCCGTTCTGCGTCCTGAGCAGATAGACCTTACGAGAACACGCTCGGAGGGTGTTGCGGGGCTTAAGGGCTTCCTTGAGTTTGCAACGAGAGGTACGAATGTTATCGCAGGACGCACGGATATGTTTGCAAAAGCGGATGACAGCCTTGTAAGCGAGATAGCGAAGGGCATTGAAACGCTTGGATATAAGGCGAGGTGCAACATAGGCTGTTCACAGTTCAGAATGGATATAGGTATAATTGATCCCGAAAATCCCGAAACATATATTCTCGGTATTATGCTTGACGGTGAAAACTGCCACAGAAGCGCAACCGCAAGGGACAGATTTGCGGTTCAGCCGGGTGTGCTTGAGGGGCTTGGCTGGAGCGTTATGCGTGTATGGACGCTTGACTGGCTTGACGACAGCAACGGAGTTTTACAGCACATAAAGCAGGCTGTTGAAAATGCACAGCATCCGCAGGAAAAGCCTGTCGGGGAAGTAAAGACAAAGCAGGCGCCGGTATTTGAAACGGTTGAGAAAACACCTGTGCCGAATAAGGCAATGCTGTATGAAACGGCAGATATAGCGCCTGTCGGAACGCCCGAACAGTTCTATCTTCCCGAAACGGTTCCTGTTATACAGTCGCTTGCAGTGCTTATTTTGTCGGCAGAAGCGCCGATAAGCCGTAACGCTCTTGTGCATAAGCTTATAGGTGCGTGGGGCATAACAAGAAGCGGCGACCGCACGGACAAGGTGCTTGCCGATGTGTTCAGAATGATCGACAAGCGTATAACGATTGATGAGAACAATGCGTTCTTCTGGCTCGGCAAGCAAAACCCCGATACATACGATATTTATCGTCCTGCCGATATTCAGGGCAACAGAAGGGAGCTTACGGAAATCCCGTCGGAAGAAATAATTGCCGCTGTGACGGAGGTGCTTTCAGAGCAGATAGGGCTTTCAAGAGCCGACCTTATCCGTGAGACCGCAAAGAAATTCGGCTACACAAGGCTCGGTACGGTGATGACCTCTACAGTCGAGTTCGCAGTTGATAAGGCGGTAACGGGTGGTAAAATCAAGAATAACGGTGATAAATACACGCTCTGATTTATGGTGCGTCTGCCGGCGATTTGCATAACGATGCTATGATAAATAAAAAGCACCCCGCTGTGTCGGGGTGCTTTTATTATGTATATTTACTGCATACTGTAATAGTCAAGATCTATCTTGTCATATCTCTTTACCGCAGTTTCGATGGAAGTTACTTCTTCATCTATTTTTACAATCTTGCCGTCCTTATAAAGATACAGCGTTCCGCCGTGAAAATCGTCTTTATGCTTCATACCGCATATCATCGTTATATTGTCCTTATCAAGCACACAGTAACGGCTGACATCATCTTTTATTGCTGTTTCCTTGCCGTCTTGATTTATCGTGAGAACGCTTGTCGGTTCTTCTTCGTCCGTGCCATAGGTGTTTTTGATATAGTAAAAACTGCCGTCAAGATATGTTATATTATCGCTGTCGGCATTTTCCGAAATCAGCTTGCCGTCAACGTAAATGTTACGCATCGGTGAGCCGTACTCTGTTTTTGAATATACGACCTTTTTGTCGCTTGTAAGTGTTATCCGTGTTTCGTCCATATCATCGTCAATCGGCACAGGAGTTTTATCCGAGCCGTCCGAGAGGTCAAGTCTGTATATCTTTGAGCCGCCGTCCCCGCTTGCGGTAAAGATAAGGGTTTTCCCGTCAGCACTGATCTCACGCATAGTAATCAAAACACAGCTTGCCTTGACGCTGAATTCTATTTCTTCGGTTTTATCTTTTTTGGTAACTAAAAAGCCTTTTCCGCCGCTTGTAACAAGCACGGGTTCGTCTGAGGCGGATATTCCCGAATTGTCGTTATCCCTTATCTTTACGCTCTTGCCGTTTTCGTAGTAGTATAGATCGTTGCGAAAATCGGTGTAGTACATTATGTTCTTTTCGGGGTAAGCCCTGAAAATTCTGCATTCCCCGAATACTTCTTTATTTTCCCCGAAGTTACTGTATACTATAACTTTTTGTCCGGGGTAATCGGTTGTATAATCGGTTTTCCCGTACATTACCGTTGACAGATTTTCCGAACATCTTATGGTATAGCTGTTCACATAATCAACAAAAATTACTTTTCCGTTTGTACCATCGCAGTATTTCAACTGCTCGTTTTTTGTTATATACATAACCTTATCGGCATTATCGCTCATATACAGCGACATATATTCGGTGGTGCAGTTTGTACCGATCTTTTTGGCTTCGCTGCCCTTTGAGTATACGAAAACATCGCCGTTTTTTGCGGAATACATCGCCTTGCTGCCATCGGAGTTTACGGTATAAAAGGCAACCTCATCGGCTATTTTCTCGGTTTTGATTTCTTCGTTTTCAATATTACCGCACCATAGGCTGTTGTCGGAAAGATAAAATAATTTGTTGCCGTCATTTGTCAGTGTATAATCTTCTGCCGGAAGCTCGCTTATACATTTCGCCGTGCCGTCGTCATACATATACAGCACATTGTTCTTTGAGTAAATAAAGCGAGGCTTAGCAGGCATAATATAACCGGATGAACCTGCGGTATTATTGCCGTTTGTGAACAGCAGAAGAATAATTGTCACGGCTGCGACAGCGATAACGGATAATGTAATGATAATCGGTAAAGTTTTAATGTGTTTTTCGGATGATTTCATAATAATGCTCCTTTCGTAAAGACAAAACAGTATGGCGGACTGCTCTTCTTATATATAATACACTACAGAAGCACGTTTTGTCCATGAAAAAAGTAAAAAAGTGCAAAAAATACGGGCTGATTGTAGAAAAAGTCTGTTTTTATAAATACAGACTTTTTCTACAAACTAAAAGAGCCTTGCCTTGCGGCAAGACTCTTTTGCTTTTTTACCTTGAATACTATATGCAATTAATGCAATTATTCGCATTGTTATCAGGAATATAGAAAAATGTACGAAACTCCTCTGAATAGCCTGACTTAAAACCCGAACCGATTAGTATTGCCGATAAACTTAGTGCTCGTTTCTCTTAGCGAAGCACTCGCTGCAGTAAACGGGTCTGTCATCACGGGGCTGGAAGGGAACCTTAGCCTCGCCGCCGCAGCCTGCGCATACAGCTGTGAACATTTCACGCTTAGCTCCGCCGTTCTTCTTAGCGTCACGGCAAGCCTTGCATCTCTTAGGCTCGTTTGTAAAGCCGTTCTGAGCGTAGAACTCCTGTTCGCCTGCTGTGAATACGAAATCTGCACCGCAGTCCTTGCACTTGAGAGTCTTGTCTTCGTACATAGTAAAATACCTCTAAAATTTCTCACGCTTTCAGCGTGTAATAATATGAAAAAGACTTGGTAAGTCTTATTTCCCCATTGATTTTCTTATCTTAGATTTTGCACGCTGAAGTGCATTGTCTACAGATTTTTCGTTCATTGAAAGCTCATTTGCTATCTGCTCATAGGAGCAGTGGGCAAGATACATTTCAAGAACCTTCATTTCCTTTTTTGAAAGAACGTCAGACAGCCTGTTCATAAGCTGGCTGTCCTGAACTTTATCAATAACCGTGTCCTCAGGCGATAACGAATCGTCCTTTATAAGATCGAAGTCGAAGTCTTCACAGTTTGATAAAGGGTTATCCTTGATAGCCTTTGATATACAGGTTTTCATAGCCGAGTCTGTGCAAAGATTGGCGAAGGTTACGAAAGACGCACCCTTTTCGCTGTTATAAAGCCGTATAGCTTTAAGCAGACCGAGAAGCCCCTCAGAGAATAAATCGTCCTTATCGGCAGACGGGCAACGCAGTGACATCTTTGCGGATTTTGCCGAAATAACGGGTATATACCGCTTTATAAGTACGGTTGCGTATTTTTCGCCGCCTGTCTGTGTTATCCGACTGACAAGCTGTTCATCGGTCATATCGGAAATCGTAAGCTCCGTTTCTTTATCCGGAAAAGGAGTACCGGTCATATTAGTTGCTTTTTCTGCCATCTGACCTCCGATACCGCTGTGCCTGCCGCCTTTGATGTTTACTGTATATCTATTGATTATTCTATCATAATATACGTTTTTTGTCAATAGGGAAAACTTCAAATTGTTTACAAAAGAAATCAAATTGAATTTGTGAAATGATTAACAAATTCAGGTCGGCGTATTCTTCGGCATTTGATATTTATTTTATACAGCGTCCTTGCTTATTTTTGGTATTGCCTACGTTCACGCAGGATATACGCAAGAAGCACTCTTGTTCCGAGTGAAAGAATCGTCAGGATTACCGACATCAACGGTTTATTTACCGCTCTGTAGTAGCCGTAGAGCATAAACAGTATTCCTATGCCGACGGTAAGATCACGGTTTTTCATTATGTACTTCATTTATATAAGCGGTGCGGCAAATCCCCACGCAACAGCAATCACAAGCGAGGGGAGCAGGTTTGCTACTCTTATCTGTTTTTTACGAATGAGGTTAAGTCCTACGCAGAAAATCAGGACATTGCCGACATAAGAAAGATAAGACAATGCAAGGTCGGTCATAAAGCCTCCGACAAATACTGCGATTATTGTTATGACACCCTGAAAAATTGCTACAGGTACGGCGGAGAAGATACAGCCCTTGCCCTGAGAGGCGGTCATTACGCAGATAATCACTGCGTCAAGGATCGCTTTTGCGATAAGAACCGAGCAATCGCCGCTTACTCCGTCGTTTATCGAGCCTATCACTGCCATTGCACCTATACAGACAGTGCAGGATGCGCTGACAAATGCCGATACAAATGAATCGTCACCGGTGCTGTGGCTCTTTATCCTGAGCCATTCGCCAAACTTGTCCACAAGAGCGTTTATATTGATTATTTCACCGATAAGGCCGCCTAAGGTGAGGCTGACTATCATCATAACAGTGCCGCCCGTTGACAGCTTGCCGTCTGACAGCGACAGCATATTCTGCATAACGCCGCCTACCGCAAGCATCATTATTGCAACGGCATTGACCGACAGCAGAGTATCCTTTATTCTTTCGTTCAGCTTTTTGCCGAACAGCAATCCGCATAGTCCGCCGAATATCAGCAGAGCGACATTTATTACAGTGCCGAGTCCACGCATAAAATCAAATCCTTGAAACATCCCCGACGGGAGAATACAGTGCGAAAACCGCACCGATTGCAATTATACAACCAATAAAACACTGTGTCAAGACAAAAATAAGCAGATTGCATATCGTGCTGAATCACAGCTTCGCACTGAACCGCAGGTCAAAGAATGAAATTATAAATCGCCTAATTGCACTTGACTAATCGGCGATAATGTAATATAATAATCAGGAACAAACAAACGAAAAAGCAAAGCCAGCGGCTTTGCCCGGAAAGGACCTTAAAAATGGACGCAACTTTAAAAAAGCAGCTTGAGATAACTGCCACCAAGGTCAGAATGGGTGTTATCGAGGGCGTTTACAACGCTAAGTCGGGACATCCCGGCGGATCGCTTTCGGTAGCCGATGTACTGACATATCTCTACTTTGCAAAGATGAATGTAGATCCGAAAAATCCTCAGATGCCCGAACGTGACAGACTTGTACTGTCGAAGGGACACACAGCCCCTGCACTGTACTCGGTACTTGCTAACCGTGGATTTTTCCCTGTGGAAGACTTAAAGACACTCCGCCACATAGGCTCAAAGCTCCAGGGACACCCTGTTATGAACAAGGTTCCCGGCGTTGATATGAGCACAGGCTCACTCGGTCAGGGTATTTCAGCCGCTTGCGGTATGGCTCTTTCGGGCAAGCTGTCAAATGATTTCTATAAAGTATACGCTATACTCGGCGACGGCGAGATAGAAGAAGGTCAGGTATGGGAGGCTGCTATGTTTGCGGCACACTATCAGCTTGACAACCTCGTAGCCGTAGTTGACAACAACGGACTTCAGATAGACGGCAGAATCAGCGATGTAATGTCCCCCTATCCGATAGACGAGAAGTTCAAGGCTTTCGGCTGGCACGTTATTTCTATAGACGCACACGATTTTGACGCAATCGAAAAGGCTTTCGCTGAAGCTGAAAAGATTTCGGGACAGCCTACGGTAATTATACAGAGAAGCATAAAGGGCAAGGGCGTTTCCTTCATGGAGGATCAGGTATCATGGCACGGCACTGCTCCCAACGAAGAACAGTACAACCAGGCTATGACAGAACTCAAGGCTCATCTTGCCGAGCTTGAAAAGTAATCGGAAAGGAAACGTATTAAAATGGAGAAAAAAGCAACCCGTGAAAGCTACGGCGAAGCTCTTGTAATGCTCGCTGAAAAGAGAAACGATCTCGTAGTTTTAGACGCAGACCTTGCGGCTGCAACAAAGACAGGTATATTCAAGAAGGCATATCCCGACCGCTTCTTTGACTGCGGTATAGCAGAAGCAAATATGATGGGTGTTGCCGCAGGTATCGCTACTACAGGCAAGCTCGTATTCGCAAGCACATTTGCTATGTTTGCGGCAGGCAGAGCTTATGAAATACTCAGAAACAGCATAGGCTATCCTCATCTGAACGTAAAAATCGGCGCAACACACGCAGGTATTTCCGTTGGTGAGGACGGTGCGACACACCAGTGCAACGAGGATATTGCACTCATGAGAGCAATTCCAGGCATGGTTGTAATAAACCCAAGTGATGATATAGAGGCAAAAGCCGCCGTAAAGGCAGCTTATGAGTATGAGGGCCCTGTATACATGAGGTTTGGCCGTCTTGCAACACCGATAATAAATGACAATGCAGAGTATAAATTTGAAATCGGAAAGGGTGTTACACTCCGTGAGGGAACGGATGTAGCTATCATAGCTACCGGTCTGTGTGTGGCAGAGTCACTTGCAGCTGCAGAAAAGCTTGCAGCAGATGGCGTAAATGCAAAGGTCATAAATATACACACTATCAAGCCGCTTGATGAGGAGCTTGTTGTAGCTGCAGCAAAAGAAACTGGTAAAGTTGTAACTGTTGAGGAGCATTCCATCATCGGCGGTCTTGGCGGCGCTGTATGCGAGTGCCTTGCTGAGAAAGAGCCTGTACCGGTTAAACGTATTGGTATCAATGATGTTTACGGTGAGTCTGGCCCGGCTGTAGCTCTTCTTGAGAAATATGGACTTGATGCAGCTGGCATCTACAAACAGATCAAAGCATTTATCTGATCGGACTTTTGAATGAAGCAAAATAAGCTGTAAATTATTATACACAGAAGAAATGTCAGGGGCAACTCGAGCAAGCCTCTGACATTTTTTATATGTTGCAAAAATTTATGGACTTTTCTTTACGCGGAAAAGCTCCCAAGAATTCCCTGGGTGATGGTATCCGCAAGGGTGATCACTGTGGAAAGGCGTGTTGTCTGTAAGGTAAGGTATTCCAGAATCCCGGCTATGTTTACGATTCCAGTAATGTAGATATCCCCTACTGGCGGCAGATCCTTCTGTACGGCAGCACCCGGGTAGAGCGAGCCGTTTCCGATACTTACATATCCCAGATGGCGTTTTTCACCCAGAGAGGCATCAATGGCAATCACAAGGGCAGATGGATGGGCACTTGCAATACTGTCCGTTATATGGGATAGATTTACGGCATGAACAGGCTGATTCAGAGTTCCATAGACGAAAATTCCTGGAATCTGGTACTGGCTCAGACGATAGCCCACATAAGGCCCCAGACAGTCCCCTGTTACCCGGTCGCTTCCGATACACAGAAACACAATTTCGGACCAGTCCTTTTTATGACGCTGAATGCATTTCTCCAGAACCCTGGCAATTTCTCTGGAAGAATCCTGGTTTTGGGTATTAATATAAAATGGCATATGAACGCTCCTGCTTTTTTATAATCCATCTTATCCCAGTTTTGAAAAAATTATGCACTCTGCAAAAACTGTCGTTAAATTCTCTGAAACAGGTCTTATATTACGCTAAAATCTGCATTTTCCATATGATATGCTCATACCCGAAGGGGTGATGTGATCATGATAGAGATCGTTTACAAGGAGGAGAAGCAGGAAGCAAAAAATGGGGAAAATCTTTTTAATCTGCCGAGAAATATACGCCAGATCGGTCTGACTGCCGGGAATATCCGGATTTACATTGAGGATTATGTATATACATTCCTCACAAGACTTGCCAGAAACGAAACCGGTCCAGGAAACGAACAGGGCTGTGTGGCTGTATTTACCGGCGACACCAAATGGAACAACGGAATAACCTATCTTTTCATCCGGGGAGCGTTGATGGTGGAAGATATGGAAGCTGCAGCAGATCATATTGATTTCTCTGAAAAAGTATGGGTGAAAATACAGGAAGACCAGGCCAGATATTTTCCGGGACAGGAAATAACAGGCTGGTTTTTTTCGCGTCCTCAGATGTATATGGAAACAGACGAATTGCTGACAAGGATCCATCTTCGGTATTTTGGAGGCGAAAAAGTGCTGATGCTCATGGAACCTGCAGAAAAGGAAGAAGCTTTTTTCTTTTATGAAAATGGTCTGATGATCCGGCAGAGGGGATATTACATCTATTATGAGAAAAATCCTCTCATGCAGGAGTACATGATTGAAAAAAATAAAGAATTTGCACCGGAAATCACGGAAACGGTGCCGGATGAGGCAGTGGTGTCATTCCGGAAGATCAT
>ENA-OPUE01001113-OPUE01001113.1-human-gut-metagenome-genome-assembly--contig:-NODE-1113-length-17734-cov-5.126761_pt1 | contig 17734 bp, 10 predicted proteins | sample MGYA00241466_ERZ501924 | MGnify/ENA primary metagenome ERZ501924 (study PRJEB25962, sample SAMEA2042223) | human gut metagenome | biome: human gut; feature: human-associated habitat; material: faeces...
AACGAATAGAAATATGGAAATCCGTAGAGATAAATATCTAGATCTACTTATCCACGGTTGTGGGAATGGGTTGATAAAAGTGATAACAGGAATGCGCAGATGCGGCAAGTCATACCTGTTGTTCACCCTTTTCAAGAACTACCTCATAAAACAAGGAGTGAAAGAAGACCATATTATAGGGGTAAATTTGGAGAACCGACTGAATAAAAGTTTGAGAGACCCCGACGCATTACTTCAATACATAGATAGCCGTCTTTCATCAGACGGTCAATATTATGTTATGCTGGATGAAGTACAGATGGTCAGCGAGTTTGAGGATGTATTGAACTCATTCCTAAGCATAAGCAATGTGGATGTGTTTGTTACTGGCTCTAATGCAAAATTCCTGTCTAAGGATGTAATCACTGAATTTCGTGGACGAGGGGATGAAATACACGTGCGTCCATTGACCTTCAGAGAAGTAGCAGATTTCCGTGATGACTATTCGCAAGATATGATTCGTGAATATATGCTCTATGGAGGATTGCCACAGGTCGTTTTAGAAAACGATGTCAACAAGAAGGTGAGTTATCTGGAACAGCAGATGGAGCATACTTATTTGCGTGACATAAAAGAGCGATATGAAGTTCGTCAAGATAGCGATTTGTCAGAACTAGTGGACATCATGGCATCATGTGTGGGTGGTCTGACCAATCCTCCAAAGATTGCAGACACTTTTAAAAGTGTAAAGCAGAGTAGCATTTCGGTGGATACCATACGTCTCTACTTGGAATATATGGAGGATGCGTTCGTGTTGGAACGTGTTACTCGTTATGACATTAAAGGAAGAAAATACATAGATTCGCCGTTTAAGTATTACTTTGAGGATTTGGGACTGAGAAATGCCCGATTAGGATTTCGGCAAGTAGAACCAACGCATATGATGGAGAATATGCTCTACAACGAGCTTCGTGCTATTGGAATGAAGGTGGATGTAGGACAGGTGTTTACCGAAGTGAAAATCGAGGATGGATCCCGTCAACGCAAGACGCTGGAAATCGATTTCGTCTGCAATCGTGGCTATGAGCGAGTGTACATCCAATCGGCCTATGCGATGGAAACAGAAGAAAAACGAGATCAAGAACTAGCCTCGCTACGTAAACTTCGCGACGGATTTCGCAGAATCGTAATTGTCAACGGGTTACAACCTACCTACATGAATGAAGAAGGCGTATATATTATAAATCTTATGGATTTTTTGCGCGACCCGGAGAAATACATAGAGGAGAGAGTATAAAACCACAATATTCTTAAACTAGTAATATTTTGTTATGTCTGAGTTTATCAAAGCCATCGGCATATTTTATAAGAATGAATTAAATGCCATCAAGAAGAGTGGAGTCCAACTTCAACCCGTGTACGAGGCGTTCTCCAATGCATGGGAGTCTATAGAAGAGAGATTCCAAGGCGAGCTTATGCGTCATGGTAGAATTCGTATGGAATTTTACTATACCATGGGAATATTTAAAAATGATGCAGAGAATAGAACTGCAACCTTGGATAAGATTGTAATTGTTGATAATGGTATCGGTATCAATCCTAGCAGTTATGACAGGTTGCTAACGTTACGAGACAATAGCAAATCTATTAGAAATAAAGGCACAGGAAGAATTCAATTTGTGCACTACTTTGATGAAACGACTTTTGATAGCATGTACTCCATTGATAACCATCATGGTAAGCATATTGTTATGACATTGTCAAAGAAACCCGCTTTTTTGAATAATAATGCGATTCTTCGCAAAGACCTCGAAGAGGATGTAATAGACTGGAAACCATACACAAAAGTCACTTTAAACCATATTTTGGATGATAAGAGAGACGCTAAATTTTATGGCGAGATTTCTTTAGAGAATATCATCATAGAAATTAAGCATCATTTCCTTGCGCGATTGTGTGAAAGTCGTTCCAGTCTTCCTACTATTGAACTTGTCAGATATGAGGACAATGTGGCGTTAGAACCTCTCTATATATGCCAAGAAGATATTCCTACAGCTGACAAAATTGAGCATTTCACTGTCAAGTATAGCAAGCTAGACGATAATAACAAGGTCATAGAGACAAATCGTACAGAAGAATTTACGCTCATGTCTTTCGTTTTAAATGAAACAGAATTATCTCGTAACTCTATATACTATGTCAGCAATGGTGCTTTGGCTCAAGAGAATTCTATTGACGGCTTACCAAAGAAGGATTCTATAGATGGAAGACGATACATGTTCTTGTTGAGCGGAGAATATTTTGACCATGTTGATGATGATTTACGTGGCAATCTGCATTTAGTCAAGGAATCTGCTTTCAAGAAGCTGAATGAAGGCAATCTATTTGCAGAGGAGGAACTCCTAATAGATAATATCATAGCTCAAACTAATGTCAAAATTGCAGATATATATCCATTATTCTCTACAAAACGAGAAGAAACCTTACGCAATTTGGAAGAACTTCAAAACATGTTCCTTATTGATGCAGATTCAATTGAGGCATTTCGCCAAAAAATAAAGTCTTCAGACACCGATGCGCAAATTCTATCTATGATATATAAGACGGAAATGGATGAAACGGCTCGTAGAGATGCTGAAATAAAAGCTGAATTTGAGAAAGTTAAAGCCTTGACACCTAACAAAAAAGAATATCAGCAGGAATTGAAAGAACATGTAGAGGCTTTTACTAGACTTATTCCGTTGCAAAATCGCACAAATCTTACCAAATACATAGCAAGACGCAAACTGGTACTGGACATCTTTAATACCATTTTGGAGAATGAAAAGGAAAATGCTGTAAAAACAGGGACAATCAACGAAGACGTTCTACATAATCTGATATTTCGCCAGAAATCAGCAAATAATGACCCAGAGAATAGCGACATGTGGCTCTTAAATGATGAATATATTTATTTCTCTGGGACATCGGACTTGGAATTGAAAGAAATCGAGGTCGGTGGCAAAAAACTATTAAAACAAGATATGACTGATGAAGAGAATGCTTATCTTGTTAAGGCAAGACATGATGGAGGGAAGAGACGTCCTGACATATTCTTGTTCCCCAAAGAGGGACGTTGTATAATAGTGGAATTTAAGGCACCTCACGTTGATGTTGCTAACCACTTACACCAAATCAACCGTTATGCTCGAATAATTAACAATTTGTCAGACCCATCTTTTGGTTTCTGTAAATATTATGGTTATTTGATAGGTGAGAATATAGATATAGAGGAAATACGTGATAGTGACCCTTATTTCCAAGAAGCACCAAATCTTGGCTATATCTTCAAGCCATTTTTACCAGTATCTGCAAAGTTTGGTCGAAAAGACGGTTCTCTATATACGGAAGTAATAAAGTATTCAGATATTTTGGAACGAGCAAAGCATCGCAATCAGATATTTTTGGATAAGCTTGATGGAAAATAACGGTGCGGCCCAGGTAAACTGTTGTTGTTTTGTGGGCACTCTATTCTTCCCCAACTAAGTTCAACCGATGCTCAGCAGCATACATGACTTCATTGATAGGGTCATTTGAGTTGCCGGAATTTTCTGCCGACTGCAAGTTTGTGACAATGTAAGTTCTGTCGCCTTAGTTGTAAGCGTATCCGCGATGCTAGTAGATACACGTCAAAAAAAATATCGCTCAAGCTTTATTCTTGAGCGATATTTTTTATGTATATATACTAGCATCGCGGAGACGCTTACTATAGAAATATTACAATTCTTACATTATCATCACTTGGCAAATAAAGTTGAGATAATGGCAGGGCTTACGGAGGCGCCCAGTGATAGTACAGCGGACGGCAAGAAACACATTTTATTCGGTAAAAGATATGAATTTGCAAGAACAAAGGAATAAGACCAACTTTATAGTCGTTAATAATGTGTATTTACACAAATTAAACGAATAGGAATATGGTAATCCGTAGAGTTCTTGGTTTGAAATAAAAGAACAGAATGAAATCACTGCAAAAATAGTCGTATGATGCGACTATTTTTGCAGTAATTCTTACAGCATCGTACCACCCAACTGTTTGTTATATGACGCTATGGTGTCATAAGCATTCAAACGCCCACCCATGCGGTACATCACACCTTTGCACATCGCTGTCAGTCATCCAGAGTCCCTGTGTTTCTTTTACAGTCGGACTGAATAGCCTTTCTTATTTAGCCAGTCAGCAAACAACAGTCCTGTCGGTGCGGTATTGGCAAGCAGTTGGTTTATTTTTGTTCCGTATAATATACTCATAGTTTATTGCAAAGCTAAATATCTAACTGTAAAGATAGATGTTTTTATTCTTCCTTACAAGAAATGAGTTAGAGAAATCGCCTTGGAACAAACTAAGAGTATAATTTGTGTGGCGAATCATGTCTTGTTGGTAAAATAAATTCCGCAGAAGGTAATGAACTTATCTGCTTAATACCAAAATTAAGGTGGTAACTTACCACTTTATATAGTGGTAGACAAGTTTGTTCGACTACCTGAAAAATTCTGGCGCAGATTTGGCGCACCCTTAAACGAAAAATCAGCGCAACTTGTTGTTTTACAACTCGTTACGCTGATTTTGGCGGAGAGAGAGGGATTCGAACCCCCGGTACCTCTCGGTACGCCGGTTTTCAAGACCGGTGTAATCGACCACTCTACCATCTCTCCTAGGGGTTGGAAGCGTGTTGGCAAGTACCGTTTGGTAAATGCGGGTGCAAAGGTAGTGGATTTATGCGAGACTACCAAATTTTGCGGCCTGTTTTTTTGCTCTGCCCCACTTTTGTTGGCAAAAGGGTGGGGAAGGGGTGGGGAAGCACTGCTGAAGACAGGCGGATGTCCTAATGTCGCACAGGGAAATGTGTGAGGCTATCCTTGGCCTATCAGCGTGTCGCCAGCGTCTTGACAAACGATTCGGCGCGGTCCAGGGTGTCGAGTTTTCCGACATCGAGGAGCTGGAGGTCGTCGGCAAGCTGGCCTCGGATATCAAGCCGGTCGCAGTTTTGCAGATAGAAGTCCATGATTGGGAAGCGGTCGGGATAGGGACGCATGGCTTCGAGGAGACGAGGCGACACGACATGGATGCCGCTGAAGGCCCATCGCTGGTAGTCGGTCACACACAGATCTGCATGGGGCGACCGTACCTCCCCAGTCTCCACATTGGTCCATCCCACGAGGCGCTTCCCCTCGCCGAAGAGCAGGTAGCGCTTGGTGACGCGGTCGCTGACCAGCAAGGCAGCGTCTGCCACCGCACTGTCGTAGAGCTGGGAGAGATTGGCGTTGCTCAAGATATCGACGTTATGGATCAGCACCGGGCTGTCGGTCTCAAACCAATGGGCAGCATGACGAATGCCGCCACCTGTGTCGAGGAGTTTGGAGGTCTCGTCAGAGATATGTATCTCCACCCCGAAGTCGTGGGTGTGGAGATAGTCGATGATCTGGTCGGCGAAGTGGTGCACATTGACCACGATGCGGGTAAAGCCCTCCGCCTTTAGTTTTCTGATGACGTGAGCCAGCAGCGGTTCCCCCGCCACGGGCACCAGTGCCTTGGGCATTCGGTCGGTGAGCGGCTTCAGGCGGGTGCCCAGCCCTGCCGCGAATATCATTGCCTGTTTTGTCATGTAGCCTTGTCGTTGTGAGAGAAAATCGAGGACGGGTAGTCAGGAGAAGTCCCTTATTCCGCCCCCTTCGCTGCGTCCTTTGCCTCCATCACGCGTTGTATGTGCTGTTCGCGATGCGTCACCCGCACCTCAATGCCATACTTCTCGTGGATATGCTCCGCCAGGTGCTGCGCACTATAGACGCTGCGGTGCTGTCCGCCCGTGCATCCGAAGCAGAACATCAGGGAAGTGAAGCCCCGCTGCATATATCGCTCCACATGATGGTCGGCCAGTTGATAGACCGGCTTGAGGAAGTCGAGGATCTCGCCGTCGTCCTCCAGAAATCGGATCACCGGCTCGTCCAGTCCCGTCAGTTTCTTGTACGGCTCATAGCGTCCCGGGTTGTGCGTGCTTCGGCAGTCGAAGACATAGCCTCCGCCGTTGCCCGACTCGTCCTCGGGGATGCCGTTGCGGTAGGAGAAGCTATATACACGGACCACCAGCGGGCCCTTGCCGTCGTATTTCGAGAATGTGGCGGGACCATCCAGCGGGTTGGCCTTGAAGACGTCGTCCGCCGTGGTGCGGAAGCCATCGGCCCGGTTCTTCGCCGATTCCTCGATGCGCGTAAACTGTGGCAGTTCCACCAGGCGCTGCAGGACCGACATCAGGTAGGGGTAGGGGAAGGTGCTACGGTCGAGGGCGAGCAAGTCGCGCAGGTTCTGGATAGCCCCCGGTATGGAGTCGATGAAGTGGCGCTTGTGCTCGAAGTAACCCCGGAAACCATACGCCCCCAGCACCTGTAGCGTGCGGAAGAGCACGAAGAGCGCCAACCGGTGGGCAAAGTGGCGCGAGGAAGGCACCTCGGTGTATTGCTTGAGACTTTGGTAGTATTCGAAGATCAGTTCGCGGCGCAGTTTGAAGGAATACTTCGCGCTCGCCTGCCATAGAAACGAGGCCAAGTCGTAGTAGAAAGGTCCCTTCCTGCCCCCTTGGAAGTCGATGAAGAAGGGATTGCCCTCGTCGTCGAGCATCACGTTGCGTGCCTGGAAGTCGCGGTAGAGAAAAGCCTCCATCGGCTCTGCCGTCAGGTCTTTGGCAAACATCCGGAAGTTGGCCTCCAGTTTCATCTCGTGGAAGTCGATCTCCGTAGCCTTGAGGAAACAGTACTTGAAGTAGTTCAAGTCGAAGAGCACGCTGTCCTGGTCAAACTCCGGCTGCGGATAACATTGGGAGAAGTCCAGTCCCCGCGCCCCCCTGATCTGTATATTGGGCAGCTCGCGTATCGTTCGTCTCAGCAGGTCCACCTCCTTGAGGTTGTAGCGTCCGCCTGCCTCCCGTCCGCCCTGTATGGCGTCGAAGAGCGAGACGTGGCCCAGGTCGGTCTGCAGGTAGCGCATCTCGTCGTCGCTTGCGGCCAGTATCTCCGGCACGGGTAGCTGTCGCTGGCCGAAATGCTTTGCCAGGCAGATGAAGGCATGGTTCTCCTCGCGGCTCGTGCCCACCACCCCGATGACCGAGTGGTGCGCCTCGTCCGTCAGTCGGTAGTAGATGCGGTTGCTCCCCGCACCCTTCACCTTCTCTATCGTGGCAGGCTTGCCGCCCGCCCATTGCTCATAAAGTCTGATGAGTTGTTCCATGATTCGGTGGATTATTGTTTCTCTTCGTCCGTCTCCTCGTCCTTCAGTCCCTTCATGATCTCCTCCGCCTGTTTGCGTCCCCGTCTCCGATGGTCGTAGTCGAGGAGCAAGCCGTCGATGAGGAGGAGCAGCATCAAGATGCCCGCCGTCATGAAGAAGTTGCGCGTGATATAATAGGTGCAGCCGATGACGATGAAGAAAGCGGCGAATTGCTTCCAGTTGATTTTTATTTTCATGTCTGCAAAGGTAGTGGTTTCGCCCCGTACCACCAAAAAAATCATGGATTTTGGTGGTCAGAGCCTCCTCTATTTCTTCCCTGGTCCTGCTTCCGCCGGGTCGCTGCCATTACGACCAGGTGGAGTCAGGACCGTCCTCGTTCGTTTCCTCGTAAACATCCACCGAGTCGCTGTCCATCGTGTCTGCAGCCTGTGGGTCTGGTTCCGGATCAGGCAGGACGACAGGTTCTTGTTCGGTGTAGCGGATGGTGGAGAAATAAGGTATCACCACCCGTTCGGCATAGTTTTGCTCCCGGTCCCTCTTCCCTGGTATGATGATGACGGGCATGCCCGGCGTCACCAGGTCTTTGAGTGTGGTGATGTCGTCGTTGGTTAACCTGATGCAGCCATGGCTGACGCGCCCTCCCACCGACCAGGGCGCACAGGTGCCGTGAATGCCAATCTGCGACGTCCCCGGCACGCGCAGTCGGATAAACCACGGTCCGAACATCCCTTTCTTCTTCGAAGTCTTCCCCTCGTCGTCGGTGTAGAGCCAGTCGGTACTGTTATATACATTCTCCACGGTGAAGAATCCTTCGGGCGTGCGGTTGTCCCCCTTCTTGTGCTTGGTGCCAAATTTGGTGGAGCAGCCCATGGCAAAGCGCCGCACCACGCCTCCCTCCTTGTCGTAGAGGATCAGTTTCATCCTGCTTTTGTCGATCACGATGAAGCCATGACACATCTGTCGCTGCAGGCGCTCGTAGTATTCCGGCGCATTGTTCTCCATCTCCTTGAGCACGTTGAAGTCCTCGTCCATCTTGCCCTTCAGTGTCTTCAGGGAGTCGGTCTTGGATGCTGGCGCCACATAGGCCGAAGCCGTGTCGGCCGGGAAAACCACCTTGGGTTCTTCCGGTGCCGATTCCTCCGTGCTCCGGTTGTTTTGGCAGCCATAGAGACAAAGTCCGGCTGCGGTCAGTATCGTGAAAGCTAATTCCCTGCTCATAGAGGATTGTTCAGTAGATGAGTGGTTTTGATGATTGGATGAATTATTGTGGGTAGATCTCGATGTGGCTGCTTCCCGTGTTGCCGTTCTTGACGATGCGTATCTGGGTGGTGATGCGCTCCGACATGGTGTCGGTATGGCTGATGACGCCCACCTTCTTGCCCTGCGACGACTGGAGCATTGCCAGCGCGTCGATGACTGTGGAGAGCGTGTCGGGGTCGAGCGTGCCGAAACCCTCGTCGATGAAGAGATTCTCGAAAGACAGGTTGCGCGACGACAGGGCCGATAGCCCGAGGGCCAGTCCGAGCGAGACGATGAAGGTCTCGCCGCCCGACAGCGAGGTGGTGTCGCGGACGTCATCCGCACGGTCATGGTCTATGACGCGGATGCCCAGCGAGTTTCTCACCTGCATCAGTTCGTAGCGCGAGTTAAACTTCCGTATCTCCACGTTGGCGTGCTCGATGAGGAAACGGAGCGTATAGCACTGTGCGATCTTGCGGAGCGTCCTGCCCTCGCTTCCGATGGCGTCGGCGATCTGCTCCCATTCCACCTTCCGTTGCTCTGCCTCCTGTCTTTTCTCGAAGAGCGCTCCCATCCGCTGCTTGGCCGTCTCGTGGCGCTGCATCCGCGCCTTTGCGTCCGTCAGTTCGGTGGACGACAATCCCTCCAGTTCGGCCTTGCGGGCCAGGAGCACCTCCTTGTCGCGGTCGGGCCGCTTCTGCTGGTGCTCGATGTTCGTGCGCCGTTCGTTCTGCAGCGTCGTCTCCGTCTTGGTGAGGTCCTCCGTCAACCGCTGTAGCCGTTCGCGTATCTCCTCCCAGGGGTCGGTGGCAGCATAGAGCCGGGCGATGTCGTCGAGGGAGAGCAGGGTGGGGTGGCTACTGTCTTCGTTGTATGCCGTGATCCAGTCTGCCAACTGCTGCCGAGCGTGGTCATGCTGCTTCTGCTCGTTGTCCATCTCCTTCGCCATGGTCTCCAGTCTGCCCACTAAGCCCGTGATGGCTTCCCTTATCTTGCCGATGACCTCCCCCTGCTTCACTACAGCCTCGTCGGCCTCCGCCTTTGCTTTGGTCAGCCGTTGCTCCAAGGCGTTCGGGTCCATCTCTCCAATCTCCGCCTTGATAGCCGCCTCCTTCTCTCGCACCTCTGCCACGGCCTTCTCCCAGGCCGCAGTAGCCTGCTGGAGCGCTTGACGCTTCTCCTCCTGCTGCTTGACGAGGTTGTCGGTCTTGCCCCGTTCTGTCAGTAGCGAAGCCTGCGCCTCGGCACACAGGTTCTCGGCTTTTTTCACCTGCTGGTCAGCCTGCTGCTGATATTTTCCCTGTGCCTCCGTCGCCAGATCCTTCGCCTGGCGCAACCGGTCAATCTCCTTGACCAGTGTGTTGTAGTCCGCCAAGGCCTTCGAAGCCTTGACCACCGCTTCCGCTACGGCCTCCTGCATCGAAAGCAACTCCTCGACGTCCTCGCTCCACCCGGTAGTCCCTTGCGTGGGCAGTTCGCCCCACTCCTTCTCCAACCGTCCTTGCTCGTCGGTCAGCAGGCGCGCGTTATCGTTCAGCGTCTTCAGTCTTCCCTCGTTCAGGCCCTTCTCCCGGTTCAGTTTTTCCTTCTCCGTCCTTTGCGTCTCGAGCGTGCGCTGTTTGTCCTCGATCAACTGCGTAAACTCGCTCACCACCGAGGCGAAGACCTGCTGGTCGTGGTAGGGATGGTGCGTCGAACCACAGAGCGGACAGGCCGCACCCTCCTCCAGTCCGGCACGGTGCGCCTCCCAATGGTCGCTGGTCATCAGCGTATGTGTCTTGCGAAGCGTCTCCAACTCCTCGCTCAGCTTCTCGATGGTCAGTTGCGCGATCGACGCCTCGATGGCCTTGTTGCGATCGCTCAGCGTAGCGATGGTCTCTGCCCCCTTGTCCAACGCCTGCTGATTGGTTGTCATCGCCCGTCGGATGCGGATGGCCTCCTTCAAGTTGTGCTGTCGATGCTCCGCCTTGCTCTTGGCCTCCTGCAGCGCCAGCGCGTCCATGCCGTCGGCCTTTCCCCGCTCTTTCTCATAGGCTGCTGTCGCCGTCTCGACCGCCGCTGCCAGTTGTCCGCTTCGGGTCTCTACCTCCTTTCGCAGCACGGTCAGCGACTCCTCCGCCTTTTTCTGTTTCCGTTCCGCCTTGACGATGGCAGCAGCATTGTCCGCCACCTGCTGGTCCGCCTTTTGGATCGCCTTCTCCGCCACAGTCTGCGCCTCCTGCTTCTCCTTGACGCTCAGAGAAGCGGCCGCCAGTTCACCCTTGATAATACGGGCCCGGTCGATGTGCGGTTTCATCCGTTCCACTTCCTTCCCAGCACGGGCAGCCACCTGTGTCAAGTTAGTCAACCTGCGGTTCTCCTCCTCCAGCAGCTGCTCCTTCTCGGTCCGCTGCTTGGTGATCCTTTCGAGTTCGGTGCCCATTCTGGCCCTGTTGCGCTCCGCCGTGCGCATCGCCTTGTAGAGATCCACGGCCGGCAGCGTAGCGTCGTGCAACCGAAGCCGCTCCACATCCCCCTTGATGGCGTCGAGGCGTTGGCGCGCACCAAGAAACGCCTCCTCGTAGCGCGCGATGTTCCGTCGCTGCTGATCGTCGGCCACATACCAAGCCAAAGCCTCCGTCACAGCACTCAGTTCGGCCTTGGCCTTTCGGTCCTCCTCTTCCAGTTGCTTGATGCGGTCGGCGAGTAGCTGGAGTTCCTCCTCACTGTCGATGAGGTCTTTCTCGAAGGCTGCGAAATCCGCCGTCACCGCTTGGTAAGCCTGCTGGGCGAGGTTCCGCTGCTGCTTGATACCCGCCGCGATCAGGGCATACTGCTCCTCACAGCCGATGAGCTTCTCCAGCAGTTCGTAGCGCTCGTTCTCCTTGGCCGTGAGGAAGTTGGCAAACGATCCCTGCGCTATGAGAACCGTGCGTAGAAACTGGTCGTAGTCGAGGCCGATAAGCTCAGGGAGCGTACTCCAGTCGGCTTCCTCCTCCGTGGGCCGTCCTTCCTTGCTGCCCAGCAGATAGAGCGCCGTTCTCACGTTCTCGTATTTCACTCGTTGAAACCGCACATACCACTCGGCCCGATACACCAGGCCGTTGTTGGCCCGAAACGTCAGTTTGCTGTAGCCCTCCTTCCGTCCTCGCGTCAGGATGTTGCGCGAGTCGGTAGGCGCCAGTCGGTTGCGCTCCCCCTCCTCCGGCGTTCCATAGATCTCGATGTTCTGGTTGCGGTCGCCCTTCTTGCGCGGATAGCGAGGCGCCCGGTTGTAGAGCGCCAGGCAGATGGCGTCGAGGATCGTTGATTTGCCACTGCCCGTGGGCCCCACAATACTGAAGATATTGCTCTCGCCCAGGGCTCCCGAGGTGAAATGAATCGTCTCTCCCTCCTTCCGGTCGAGGGAAGCCAGGTTGAGTATCTCTAACTTGATAAACTTCATGCTTTCTCCTGATCTGTATGGATGGTTTCTATCAGATGGCGGAGCATCTGCTCCTGGTGTGCCGTCATCTCGGCGTTGTGCTTGATGGCGAACGTCTCCTTCAGCGTCTCCAGCGGGTCGCGGTTGAGGATGTCGTCGATGCTGTGTATCTCCTCTTGCCCCGTCATGGTTGTCAGGTCGATGTCGTCGATGACCCGCTGCGTCTTGCAGAGCACGGCGTTCTTTGTCTCTACGAGCGCGTGGAGCGCCTTGATCTCGTCGTTGCTTGCCTTCTCCGTCTTCACCTTGAGCACAAGATAGACAAAGTCGTCGCCCAGCAGCCCATCCACCCTGTCGGGCAGTGTTGTCTTGATGATCTTCTGCAGTTTCTTCGGCGACATCGCCTCGTCTGTCTCCGGCAGGATGCGCAGCGGGTGTTGGGGCTCATACTCCAGGAAGTCCACTCGCCACCTGCCGTCCGCCTCTGTCGTGACCAGATCGACCCCGTGGCGGTAGTCCTTCTCGGCAAAGGACATGGGCAGGACGCTCCCTGTGTAGCGTGCCCAGCGGGTGTTCCAGATATGCTGCCGCTTGTGGATATGACCACAGGTCAGGTAGTCGGGGTGGTTCTCCCAGTCCCCCATCTCCACCTCCTCCTGTCCGCCGATGATGATGCGCTCGCTGGCATCCCGCTCGGCGATGTCGGCCCCCTTGGCATACATGTGAGCCATCATGACGATTGGCGTGTCAGGATATAGCTCCCTCGCACGGTCCGTCAGTTGGCGCAAGAGGTCCGTGACGCCCTGCGAATAACAACTGTTCTGCACGACGTCGCTCCGGAGGAAGGGCACGGCGAGCACCACCACCCGGTCGCCCGTCCGCCCCGTGATCGGTATCATCAGGTCCTCATAGTCGATCACCCATCGTCCTCCCTCCTCCTCCTGTTGCTGCCAGGTGCGGTGCACATGGCCCCTCACCTCCACCCTCTGTCGGGTCAGCAGCGCACGGGGCGCCTCCAGCCTGCTGGCCGAGTCGTGGTTGCCGGCAGTGATGATGATGTGGAGGTCCGGACAAGCCTGCGTGGCCTCGTCCAGAAACTCGTAGTAGGCCGACTGTGCCGCTGCCGATGGGTTGCCATTGTCAAAGACGTCGCCCGCCACAAGGAGAGCGTCGGGCTGCTGCGCTCGCAGTTGCGAGAGCAGCCATTGCAGAAAGTGGCGATGTTCGGGCAATCGGTCGCTGCCATGAAAGAGGTTGCCGATGTGCCAATCGCTGGTGGTGATGAGTTTCATTCTTTTCTTGTTCTTGCGTAAAAGATGAGTATGATGTTATAGGCCGAACAGCGCTTCGCAATCGGTGATGAAGTGAAGGTAGGTGTCCTTCATCTTCTCTATCTTCTTGTCATATTCGGTCTGGCTCTTTGCCCATTCGAGCGGCGGATACCAGAGCACGTCGTCGCGCTTCTTGGCCAGTTTCAGCGTGCATCCCTTGAAGTAGTCAGCTGCAATGCCCAGGTCGTGGGCGCCACCGCTGAGCGAGGGGAATTTGCTGGCGGTGTGTCTGGCAATCGACGGATCCTGTCCCGGCACCCATCCCTTGCTGCGGGAGAATACCTCCAGGTTGCCCAGCGTACATTCGCCCGTCTTCTCGTTGACGTTGGTCATCTCGATGCGGTAGCGGCGCGGGACGATGCTTCCCGACTCAAAGCCGTCCATCCTCACCAGCAGGTTGAACCACAGGTTGGCCAGCAGGTCGTTTGTCGTGACGCGCAGGTCGTGGTACATGACGGATCCGCCATCGGCCACGAGATATTGCTTGCCGCCCTCGTGCTGGAAACCGATGATCTTCATCGGCGGGAAGAAGCCGTTCACCGACACTCCCTTGCCGTTGTATCTCATTTTCGGGTCCAGCATCAGGGTGAGGTAGCCGTAGGTCTTGTCGCCAAACGGGCAACTGATGTCCTTGTCCTTGCTCATCGTGGCATAGAGCGTCACATAGACCGGCGCGTCGTCCAGTTCCATGATCTTCACTTTGCCCTCGTAGGTGTTGGTCCGGTCGATCGGTTCAAAGACGGGACGCTGGAGGAAATACACGGTGGCCGTCACGTCGTCCGTGACCATAAACGGCTCTTCGCCCACCTCCTGTTTTTCCACGTTGATGCTCGATGCCACCCAGCCCTCGTTGGCAGCCGGTTTGATGGCGACCTTGTCACCATACTTGATGGGCGACTTGCCCACAACGCTGGCCGTGCCTCCTTCCTTCGGACTGCAGATGATGTTCACCTTGTAGGTCGCGTCTGTCACCTGCGTGGGCCCCTTGGGCTTATCGGTGATAGGCGGATCTTTTACTATTATCGTCGTGTCGTTGAAGTTGGGAGCCTTGATGAATCCTGTCAAGTCCTTGGCGGAGAAAGTTTCTGCTGAAAAAAGCCAGGCGATCTCACCCGTATATTTGATCAGCGCCAGGTATCGCTTGTCGCCGACATTGATGTTGTTTGCCACGATATAGCCATCCTTGCTCGGCTGGCTGAATCCTCTGATGTAGTCGGAAGACCATGGCGAACTCATCTCTTTGAGTACCAGTCGTCCCCTGCTGTCTATCACGACCGATCCCGAATGGATGGTATGGAGGCCGAAAGGCTCGAAGGGCTTCGTCACCCACAGTTCGTCGGCATAGATATCGTGTCCGCCACTGGCGTAGGTGGGGTAGCTGTCCATCACCGTGAAGTCGTCATCGACGAGCAAGATGCGGTCCCAGGTGTCTTTGACGCCGCGCACCAGGGCATGGCCTTCGTAGAAGGAGGTTCCGCCGTGGGATATCGCCAGTGCGTTGCCCTTGAGGTCGTAGTAGGTCGTCGTCGGTTCCGACTCGTTGGAGTAGAGGTAGTACTTGCCGTCGCAAACATCACCGATCATATACGTCCTGCTGAGCGACGTCATAGCAGAGAAGCTCGGTACCGTCTGTACCACCTTGCCCGTCTTGTCGATGAGGGTGGCGGTGTGGGTGCCGTCGCTGGTGTTTCTCTTGAACGTCCAGGCGTAGCCTTCGCTGAAGTCGCGCACCTTGTCCCATTGCGGCTGCAGCACCACCTGACACTTTTCGTCCATGTAGCCCCACTTGTGGTCCTTCGTCTCAAAGGCGCGCAGACCACATCTCAGGGCTCGCGTCTTTTCGCCGTCATAGCCGAAATAGAGGTTGCTGGGCGAAGGCATCTTCTCACCCCGCGTGTTGATGAAGAAGTTGCCCATCTCGGTGTAGCCCTGCTTCTTGGTCACGGCAGCCAGCCCATCGACAAACCTTGACTGGGGCTCCCATGACGGGTCGAGGTTGCGCACCGCTCCGTTCTTGTAGAGGATGGAGTAGTACTCCTTGCCGAGACTGTTTTTCTTTGCCGACTTCACCAGCAAGGCTCCGTTGTCAAAGCACATCGGGTGGGTGTCGTACAGTCCGAGGGGCTTCCAGTTCGGACCAAACAGATACGCTCCATCTACCGACCACACCGTGAGGAGGTTGTTGTCCATGACGCAGAACGCGCCCTCGCAGACGTTGTACAGCGTGTTGATACTGATGTCGGAGATCACCATGTAGTGGGTGTCATTCGTGAGGTAAGGCGTGAAAAATACGCGTTCTCCCTCAGGCTCATCCTGCTCCTGCTGCGTCTCGATGATCTCGTTGACATACTCCGTGAAGGTCTTGGGATTTTGCGCCCAGGTGCTTGTCGGCTTTGCCACGAGGGCTATGACCGCCACAGCCGCAAGCCATATTGCGGAAGTCGTGGATTTGTGCATCGTTTGTTTCATCATTATTCTGTCTTTTATAGGTTTCTGTCTTGGAAGGTTCATTAGTGGGGTAGGCGGATGGGTGTCGTCGAGTACGATCCGTCCGCTCCTCTGCTGCAAAAGTAATCATATTTTTTCTAATAAAGGTTGTAAACGGAAAGAATCTTTTGTTTTCTTGTGGTTTTTCCTTGCCTTTGTCGATTTTTCCTGCCGTCAGGCCATGGAAAACAAAAAGTGGAGGCATTCCCCCCAAGGGGACTACCTCCACTTTTCAAATATATTTGGGGTTTTGTGTTGCAGAATTACATCATTCCACCCATACCCGGCTGTGCTGCGGGCATCATCGGCTCCTTCTCGGGCTTATCGACGATGAGGCACTCCGTGGTGAGGAACATGCCAGCGATGGATGCTGCGTTCTCCAGGGCTACGCGAGCTACCTTGGCCGGGTCGATGACACCAGCTGCGCGGAGATCCTCGTAGATGTCCTTGCGGGCATTGTAACCGTAGTCGCCCTCGCCCTCGCGGACCTTATCGACTACCACGGCACCCTCGCCACCAGCATTGGCGACAATCTGGCGCAGCGGCTCCTCGATCGCGCGGCAGACGATGTTGATACCCGTCTGCTCGTCGGCATTCTCACCCTTGAGGTCGGCGAGCACCTTCTGAGCGCGGATGTAGGTAGTGCCACCACCCACGACGACACCCTCCTCGGCAGCGGCACGCGTTGCGCAGAGTGCGTCATCGACGCGGTCCTTCTTCTCCTTCATCTCCACCTCGGAGTTGGCACCGACATAGAGCACGGCCACACCGCCAGCCAACTTAGCCAGGCGCTCCTGCAGCTTCTCCTTGTCGTAAGAGCTCTTCGTGTTGGCAATCTCGTTCTTGAGCTGAGCCACACGCTCCTTGATGTTCTCCTTCGCACCAGCACCATCGACGATGGTGGTGTTGTCCTTGGAGACCGTCACCTTCTTGGCCGTACCCAGTTCCTCGAGCGTAGCCTTGTCAAGCGTCAGACCCTTGTCCTCGCTGATCACCACACCACCAGTCAGCACGGCGATGTCCTCCAGCATGGCCTTGCGGCGGTCGCCGAAGCCGGGAGCCTTGACAGCCACGACGTTCAGGGTGCCGCGCAGGCGGTTGACGATGAGGGTGGACAGAGCCTCGCCCTCAATGTCCTCGGCCACGATGAGCAGCTTCATGCCGTTCTGCATGACCTGCTCCAGCAGAGGAACGAGGTCCTGAATGACGCTGATCTTCTTATCGGTGATGAGGATGGCGGCGTTGTCCAGAACAGCCTCCATCTTGTCGGTATCGGTGACCATATAGGGGGTCAGGTAGCCGCGGTCAAACTGCATACCTTCCACGATCTCGTTGTAGGTCTCGGCGGTGGTCTTGTTCTCCTCGATGGTGATAACGCCGTCAGAGGTGACCTTCTCCATAGCCTCGGCGATCAGACGGCCGATCTCGGGGTCGCCTGCAGAGATGGTGCCGACGCGGGCGATATCGTTGCTGTCCTTCACCTTCTGGCTGTGAGCCTTGATGGTCTCAACAGCCTTGGCAACAGCCTTGCTCATGCCGCGGCGGATATCCATGGGGTTTGCACCGGCGGTGACATTCTTCATGCCCTCGGTGACCATAGCCTGTGCCAGAACGGTCGCAGTGGTGGTGCCGTCGCCTGCGGCGTCGTTGGTCTTGGTAGCGACCTCACGCACCAGCTGTGCGCCCATGTTCTCGAACTCGTCCTTCAGCTCGATCTCCTTGGCGATGGTGACACCGTCATTGGTGATGACGGGGGCGCCGAACTTCTTGCTCAGCACCACGTTGCGGCCCTTGGGGCCGAGGGTGATCTTAACAGTATCTGCCAGAGTGTCGATACCGGCACACAGTGCCTTGCGGGCTTCCTCGCCCTGCTTGATCTGCTTAGCCATATTTTATCGCTCCTTCGTAAATGCTTGATTATCCAGTGTGAGGGAAAGACGCTTACTCCACGATGGCCAGAATGTCGGCCTGACGCACGATGGTGCATTCTTCGCCGTCCACCTTGACCTCGGTGCCGGAGTACTTGCTGGTGAG
>ENA-OPUE01001114-OPUE01001114.1-human-gut-metagenome-genome-assembly--contig:-NODE-1114-length-17727-cov-2.365607_pt1 | contig 17727 bp, 12 predicted proteins | sample MGYA00241466_ERZ501924 | MGnify/ENA primary metagenome ERZ501924 (study PRJEB25962, sample SAMEA2042223) | human gut metagenome | biome: human gut; feature: human-associated habitat; material: faeces...
GTAGACCTTGCGGGCACCCTCCTTTTCAAGCTCTTGAGCCAAAGGGTCTACCAAGGCGCCAATCGCAGCAGCCTGCAGCGCCACTTGCTTTTGCGGATCCTTTTCATCGGGAAGTACTGCGCCCGCATAGCGTTCCATAAGGGCATTTAAAGTGGCTGCACCGTTATTGGAGTCGGCAACGTAGGCGGCAAGGGCTACATCGAACATATGTGCATCGAGTATTTCCCCACGGGAAACAAGAGAATCCTGTGCGGTATCAGCGGGGAACACCACTTGAAGCAGCGACTTCGCATCTGCTGTAGCAATTTCTCGTTCGCGAGCAAGGAAAGCAAGAGCCTCTTTGGCTTCCTCGTCATGGAAGAGTGCAGTTGAATCCCCCAAGTTCACTGCCAGGGTCAGCCCGTCGCCAAAAAGCGATGCCTGAGGATCAAGCGCCCACGCAACCGGAACGTAGCCCTCTGCAGGCAGCTCGATGGCCGCCTTCGCTTCATCGCCTTCAATGAAATTATCCCAAGAGCCCAAATCAATGGAGGCTGCTTCGCCCCCCTGAAGTTTCAAGATCTTTGCCAAATGGGCCATCATACGCACATTGGTGAATGCCTCGGTAACCTGCTCTGCATTGAAATCCGGGAAGCTGATCGATTCAAGATCGAGTTCAAAATCCGCGTCGCGCACAATAGTGGCTACCTGACGGGAAAGGAATGCATCGTCTTTGTAGTTGGTCAGGTTCTCCAGCTGCTTTCCCTTGAACTTGTCAAGGTTGGCATAGATGCCCTCCAGGTTGCCATATGCCTGAAGCATCGAGGCGGCCTTTTTATCACCGATACCGGGAACACCAGGGATGTTATCGGCCTTGTCGCCTTTGAGACCCAAAAAATCCGTGAATTGAGCAGGCGTTACGCCGTAGCGCTCCTCCACTTCTTCAGGGCCATAGATAACCACATCGGTAATTCCGCGCTTAGTGGTTACGATTTTCGTTAGGTCGCTGGCTAGCTGATAAGCGTCTTTGTCTCCCGTGACCAAAAGCGTCCTATAGCCCAATTCCTCATCACGCGCAGCAACGGTACCCAGGATGTCGTCACCCTCCCAACCAGGAAGCGCCACAACTGGCACGTTCATGGCAGCTAATAGGTTTTCAATAACGGGAAACTGGGCCTTCAGCTCTTCGTCCATAGGGGGTCGCTGCGCCTTGTACTGCTCAAGCGCCTCCATACGAAACTTAGGACGACCCTTATCAAACGCGCAGACCAAAGCATCGGGCTGCTCCATTTCGATGAATTTCAGCAGCATGGAAAGGAATCCGAATGCTGCGTTAGTAGGAGTGCCATCGGGTGCCGTCATGGTTGGCGGAACGGCATGATATGCACGATGCATCAAAGAGTTTCCGTCAATCACGGCAACAGTTTTAGGCATAGAAATTCCTTTCATGTTTGAACGTAACGATTATACCGCGCGCAAGCAGCACCTCCGACGCCCTGCAAAGCAGAAGCAACGAAGATGATTCGAAGGACCTCATTCCAATAAGGGATAAGCCGGCATTCGTTTCTGCGATACACATTCGGATCACCATCTACCCGTGCGCCACATCGGGTCTATCCCGCCTCGGCATCGTCCCGATGCAGACCAAGAACCAAAAACAAAAAAGCGACCAAAATTGCAACTTTTTTGCGATTAGGGATTGCTCGGAGCCCCCAATCACGAATTGAGGGCCAAAAATGCAGCGAAAACGGCTGCGTAGCGGCTTATTTCCGCTTTGCAGGGACAGGAGGGAGTCCGTAATCGCAAAAAAGTTGCAAAACCACTCGGTTTTTTGTTTCTGGAACGAATTGATCGCCGAAACGGAGCAAATCCGCAAAACAGAAGGGGCAAGCCTCCAAAGAAGCTTGCCCCACAATGGCGACGCCAAATGCGACGTTGCCGCTTTTTTATTTAATTGCCATGCCAGTTACATGACGATGCAATCGGCTAATCCCACAGATACCCAACACCGCGGACGGTTTCCAAGTGCTGAGAAAGCTCAGGGCCGAGCTTGGCACGCACACGTCGAACATGGACGTCAACGGTTCGAGAGCCACCAAAATAGTCAAACCCCCAAACGCGACGAAGCAAAGCGTCGCGCGAATACGTACGTCCAGGATGCGTTACAAGGAATGCCAACAACGCGTATTCCAGATAAGTGAAATCGATCGGCTCGCCGTTTACGGCAACTTGATACGTTGCCAAGTTGATGGTCATGCCATCAACCGAGATAAAATCGTTTGTCGAGCTTTCATTTCCCGGCCACAATAGCTGTCTGATGCGAAGAGAACATTCCTCCGAGCTTGCTCCATGCACAACAAAATCGCAATTGATCTGTACAGGCAAACGGAAGCCCGAAAGCATGTCCTCTTTCACGATGATGAGCATCGGCACGCCTCCATCGTCGATAAGTGCCTGCTCGACCGCAATCAGCGTTTGCGCTGATTCTGCGGTTGCCTCATAGATAACCAAATCGTACGAGGGATTGTCGGCCAAGAGCTTCTTGAACTGCATAGACGAGCCTGCCGCAACATCGACATCAAGGCTGGAAAGCACCGCCTGGAACTTATGGGCGTTGTCGAGACTGTCCGCAATGAATATGACATTCTTCCTTTGTTGCATGATACGCCTCCGTTACAGTACGCCCAGATAACGATCAAGCTCCCAGTTGGAGACCTGGCGCTGGTACTCGTTCCACTCTTCACGCTTTACCTTCACAAGGAACGAATGGATATGCTCACCAAGCACTTCTTTCATCAGCTCAGATTCGGCGAACAGCTCCACGGCTTCACCAAGCGTGTCGGGCAGAGACTCAAACCCTCGTACACGCAGCTCCTGACGAGAAAGCCCACGAGCGAAGTCTTCTTCCATAGGAGGGCACAACTCGAGTTCTTCTTCTATGCCCTTCAAGCCAGCAGCAAGCACCGCCGAAAATGCCAGGTACGGGTTAGCGGCAGAATCGGGGCTTCGCAACTCTACGCGGCACGCCTCTTCCTTATCGGGTTTGTAACCAGGAATGCGCACCAGCGCAGAACGATTATTGCGCGCCCACGAGATTTGCACCGGTGCTTCACCGCCGGGAACCAGACGTTTATAAGAATTAACGCTGGGGTTGGTGAGCAGGCTGAATTCGGGAACGTACTTGAGCAAGCCCGCAATATAGTGCTTTGCCACCTTAGAAAGGTTGTATCCATCAGGATCGCTGGCATCGAAGAACGCATTGTTGCCTTCTTCATCAAATAGGCTTTGATGAATATGCATGCCCGAGCCGGGGGCTCCAGAAATGGGCTTCGGCATAAATGATGCGTACACCCCATGCTTCATGGCGATTTCCTTGACCACCATTTTGTAGGTCATTACGTTGTCGGCCATGCTCAGCGCATCCGCGAAACGCAGGTCGATCTCCTGCTGGGAGGGGCCGTTTTCATGATGGGAATACTCGACGGGAATGCCCATCTTTTCCAAGGTAAGAATGGTGTCGCGTCGAAGGTCGCTTGCCATGTCAAGGGAGGTAAGGTCAAAGTAGCCGCCATGGTCAAGCACTTCTGTCCCGTTGGGATCCTTGAAGTAGTAGTACTCAAGCTCAGGGCCAACATTCATCACATAGCCCAAGCGCTCGGCCTTTGCAGCCTGGCGCTTCAACACGTTTCGGGAATCGCCATCGAAGAAATCGCCCTCGGGCGTTTTAATGGAGCAGAACATACGCCCAACAGCATTGCGCTCAGGACGCCAAGGCAAGATCTGAAATGTGGAAGCTTCAGGATATGCGAGCATATCCGATTCACTCGTAGAGGCAAAACCGCGAATGCAGCTGCCGTCAAAGCCCATTCCCTCTTCAAAAGCGTTTTCCAATTCACTGGGAATAACCGCAAAAGACTTCATGTGGCCCAGCACATCGCAGAACCAAAAACGAACGAAATGCACGTCGCGGCTTTTTATTGTCTTAAGGACGAAATCCTGGTCTGGGCTGGTGCTCATAGCTTGTCCTTCCGTGGCTTGCTCATATTTGTTTCATTGTAACAAGCAAGGTGTTACAAGCGCGTTTCGCCGAATTCTTTTGCCGCTGAACCGATAGTTCTTGCGCATCATTCAAGTTGCAAAAACCGCTTTCCCACCAAAAGCCAACGCCTCGGGAATATAGGGACAGGCCCCATTTTCCCAGCATCCCTCCAAAGGACGACAAGCTAAGTTGGTTGGCATAAAAAAATGGCCCGCCTGCGCGAGCCATTTCAAATTACTTTTTGCGATCGATTTTACGAGCAGCAAGGTCACAGCCGCTTTGAACGATTTGAACCAGAACGATAAGAATGACGATGGTGGCAATCATCACATCGACCATGTAGCGCTGATAACCGTAGCGAATGGCGATGTCACCCAAGCCGCCCGCACCAACAGTGCCCGCCATTGCGGAATAACCAAGCAGCGTAATGAGGACGATGGAAAAGCCCCTAATCAGAGATGGCAAGCTTTCCCACAGAAACACCTTCGCGACGATTTGCCAAGTAGAAGCGCCGAAAGACTGAGCCGCCTCAACCAAACCGGCGTCAACTTCGGCCAAGCTCTGCTCGACCATACGGCCAACGAAAGGCGCCGCCACAACCAGTGGTACCACCGCACCAGGAACGCCCAGCGAAGTACCCACGACCAAGCGAGTAAACGGGATAATGGCAACGAGCAAAATGATAAACGGAATCGAGCGGCCAATGTTCACGATCCAACCAAGAACGGCATTAACCGCCTTATGGGGCAACAAGCCCTTCTTTGGATCGGTTAGCACCAAGAACACGCCGAGGGGAATACCTATTACGTAGGCAAGCGCCGTGGAAACCAAGCTCATAACAATGGTGTCCCAAGTTCCCTGCGCCAGAAGCGCCCCATACTGGGCGAAGAACGTCTGCAAGTATTCCACGATTACAACCTCTTCTCCAGCAACTTACGGGCAACGTCGCTTTGCGGGTTCGCAAAGATATCCTCCGTTTTACCCTCTTCCACGATCTTGCCCTCATCGATTACCACCACGTTGTCGCAGATAAGCTCTGCAACAGCCAGCGAATGGGTGATGAGCACGATGGTTACGCCCATCTTTTCGTTGATGTCTTTCAGCAGCTTCAAGATGGAATGCGTAGTCATGGAGTCGAGTGCGCTGGTGGCCTCGTCGCACAACATGATGGACGGGTTGTTCACCAAGGCACGCGCAATCGCAACACGCTGCTGTTGACCGCCAGAAAGCTGACTGGGATACTTGTCGCACTTGTCGGCCAAGCCTACCAGTTCCAGCAGTTCACGAGCGCGCTTTTCCGCCTCCTTCTTATCGGCATGGCGGAGCTCAAGCGGAAACATGGCATTGCGAAGAACCGTACGCTGCTGAAGCAGACTGAAGTTCTGGAAGACCATGCTTACCGAGCTGCGGAACTCGCGCAATTCCTTTTCGGAAAGACTCGTGATATCGCGCCCATTGATGATGATCGAACCAGAAGTAGGACGCTCAAGCAGATTGAGGCAGCGTACGAGGGTCGACTTACCAGCACCCGATTGGCCGATAATGCCAAACACGGATCCGTCATCGATGGTCAAATTGATATCAGTCAGGGCGATATGCGTTTCCCCCTGACGCGACACATAGGTCTTATTAAGATGTTCGATTTGAATCATTCATTGTTCCTTTTGCACAGCGCAGCATACTTAGCGCGCATAAAACAGCCTACCTACCATACCGCAGCCCAGGACATAGGCAGAAAAATGCCATAGTCCAAACCGCATGCGGCTTATACATAAATCTAATAACTGGCAATAAGCTTAGAGAATAGCTATTGGACTGAGCCCAACAAGAAATACGGCGCACGCGGATCAAGGCACGAACTCATATAGGGGTCGCCGTCCACGAACAAATGCGGCCAACGATAATGCAAAAAAGCTTTTTCCCGCTCGGCACGCAGCTGCTGCTTTTTGGTAAGCGCTGAGCGACCACCGGAATCGCTCCCCTTGCGATACGCTTCCACCCCACCGTTATAGGCAATCAGGTAACCCTCTTTTGCCACCTTCAAGCAGAAATCGACATCGCAATTGCAGACTTGGAAACGTTCGTCGAAGCCCTTGGCGCTATCGTAGGCAGCACGTTTTACCATCATGGCAGACAGAGAAACCGCCGAAACATTGCTAGCGCACCGCAAACGCCCCAAATAACCACGGGCACTACGGGGCATGTTCGCGCCAATCTCTGAAGCCGATTCATACGGACCAACCATCATGCCAGCATGACGAATGGTATCGTCGGCGAACAGGGTTTTCGCTCCCACAACGCCCACATCTTCACGAATGCAATGGGTTAGCATGCAGTTCAGCGCCTCAGGGTCTGCGAACTCAACATCCCCATCAACCACCAGAACATAGTCGGAGGTGCTTTGGGAAAAGCCCAGGTTTGCCATAGCCGCCCTATTGCTGGATCCCTGATAGGCGATAACCCTGGCACGGTTCTTCCGCACCAAATGTTCTCCGTATACCACAACATCACGAGATGTTTCCTGGTTTACCACCACATATATAGGTGTGTCGCGCGGTATTACGCTCTGCTCGATTGAGGATAGGCAGGCATCAAGCAACGGCGCATCGTCACCAGCAAGCACAACCACCGATAGAGTTGGCGTCTCATCGGGCATTCGATAACGAACGGTATAGAGACGATCGGAAACATCGGCAAGAACCAACGCATCAATGCCATTACGGCGCAAGTGGTTGGCGAGCACCTTCCTCCCCGTACGGAACGCCTCTTCTTCGCGACGCGAGCTGATCCTATCGGCATCGGGGGAAATAGAGGCAGCATTCTGAACGTGATACAGGACTTTGTCGATTCGTTCTACGCGTTCTGCCCGGGCGGTCGCCTTCAGCACTAAGTCGTAATCGAACGATTCAGAGGAAAAACCCACCGACGACTGGATTGCTTCCAAGACGCGACGAGAAAGGAAAACCAAAGGTCCAAGATAGTTGTAGGAGTACAGCAAATCTGGCGAAAAAACCGGCTTGAACTGGGGAGTGTGCAAGCCGCCGTCACGATCAAAGCTGTCGTGGTTCGTGTACACAATATCGCACGGACCCACACCATGGCTGTTTTTGACGGCTTCTTTGTCCATCACTTCGTTGATACGGCGAACATACTCGTAAAGAGCCTCAGGGGCCAAGACAACACTCGGCTCCAGCACCGCGCATACTTCGCCCTTAGACTGGAGCAAGCCCGTCAGACGCGCCGCGCCCTCATCAAGTTCGGCCTCGGGAACCAAATGGACAACGCGCTCGTCACCTTCCCATTCGCGGAGGGCCGAGGTGAGGCTCAATTCGTTGGCGCCCATATCAACCAGAACAAGCTCGAAGTGGGTATAGGTCTGAAGCCTCAAAGAAGCCATGGCGGCAGACAGATAGCATTCGTCACCCGGATACAGAGGCATAACCAAACTGATCTGAGGTTGAACGGCAAACGAATGGGAACGCTGTTCCTCAAGGCCAGCGAGCGTTTCGCAATGGCGCACGAACCAGCGGCCATAGCGCGAATCGATGGAAGCGTCTATCGCACAATAAGAAAACGACTCGCCCAGCGGCCCAAACGTTTCGTCGCAGAAATAGGCGAATCCTCCGGGGATCTGCTCGTTGGCATCGTAAACCGTTACGCAGAAATCCTTAGCAGCGGCAGCAACACGCACAGAAAAGCCGATGCGAAGGCGCTCGCCCTCGCCATAGTTTGCGGGAGGAATTATCTCATCCACCAACGGATACACGGGAAGATCGACTTCGATGCCACAGCCATCGGTGAAATCGACCATCACATCGGAACCTTCGGCATGAGGCATATCCGCAAGCATCTTCACCACGATTTCATCGCCGTCTTCAATGGCATCGGTGAAATATACGTTCATGCGACCCGAGCAGTATTCGCGCTCGATATCAAACATCTGCTCCAAAAGCTCATTATGGACAAACGCATTGAAGCGCGTGCGCCAGCGCATCATATTCAGTTCCACAGTAAGGCGGCTTTGAGTAAGCGGAGAGCTTTCCCCTGCGTATTCCAAGAACGTCAGGTCAACTTCACGTACATCGAAATGAGGAAGCACCACCACATAATTGGCCTGCGATGTTTCTTCCAGCGGATTAAAAGGGAACAAGTGAGCGGGTATCTTGGTGCCATCCTTCAAGCGGGCATCAAGAAGCACTTCGGCATCAGGATGCATGCGGTCAAGAACCATTTGCAGGTAGACCTTGCCATCGCCGTGACTCATGCTTTCAATTCGTGCGTTCATGCAATTATCCTCGGGGTTTTCCGCGCTTCATGGCAAAATAGGAGCTGTCGGGGTTCAAATTGGGGTTGTAGAAGGCATCGCCCTCAACGAAGATGCTTGGCCATGCCGACTGCAGTAAGGCGGCCTCCTTACGGCGTCGGATGCTGATTTCCTTGGAACGAATACGCATGCGCGAAACGCTGTGAAGGTGACTCAAAAGCACATGCGGCGTAAACACCGTGTAGTAGCCGGCATTGCGCACTTTGAGGCAGAAATCAACATCAGCGTAGAACAAGGTGAATTCCTCGCTGAAGCCGCCCACCTCTTCGTAGGCGCTGCGACGAAGCATCATGCAGTCGCCGGTAACCGCCGAAACGTTCTGGGCAACAACGGCGCGATCCAAATACCCTTGGCTTTCCGCATCCATGTGGCGGAAAAGGGGCGTTACCACACGCGAGCCTCCCACCACAATGCCGGCATGCTCAACCGTGCCATCGATGAACAGCTGTTTGGGGCCCACCACGCCCACATCAGGGCGCTGGAAGTAGCCCAGAAGCTGCTCGAGAGCATCGTCGGTAAGAATGCTGGCGTCGTCGTTGAGGAACAGTAAGAATTCGCCCTGCGTGTTCCTCACCGCAAAGTTGGCAATCTGCGCTTTGTTGAATGGACCATCCCACTCAAGAACCGAAAGACTATCGTGATCTTCAGCCAATTCGGCAAGGCAGGCTTTCGTTTCCTGAGCAAACGCAGCGGTGCTCACCACCACGATCTCGAAATTGGCGTAGCCGATTTTCTCATACAGGTCACGCACGCACGTACGAAGCAGCGGCGCATTGCCCTCAAAGATAAGCACCACCGAAACGCGCGGCGATTCGGCAAGCACATGGCGTACGCGATAATGGCCCGGTTCATGGTCGTTCAACACCTCGGCGTTGATTCCCATACGCTGACAGTGGGCAACCAGTGCCTTGCGACCTGCTTCTTGCTCGATTTGAGTGGCTTTGAAGCCTTCAGAGGTATCAATTGTGGCAAAACGACGATGGCACAGAACACGCGGAACGTGGCATACGCGGCGAGCCTTCTCCGTAACGCGCAACGCCAAATCGTAGCCCGCAGCGCCCATAATGGCATAAGGGAGGTTGGGCAAACCAGAAAGCAAGGAAGAGCGCACTACCACCAAATCACGCAAGTAGTTATACGAGCGCAGCAGCTCGGGCGAGAAATCTGGGCGGAACACGGGCTGGAAGTGCACACCATCGGCATCGAAGGCATCCACATCGGTGTAGAGCACATCGCAATCGGAATATTCATTAATAGCGCGTACGCATTCGAACAGCGCATCGGGAGCCATGATATCGCACGGCTTCATAAACACGACGAAATCGCCTTCCACGGTAGCCATGCCTGCCGCAAAGCGCTCATTGATGCCAAGCGATTGGTCGGTTTCCACCACGTAGACACGATCGCTGTCGAGCGAATCTTTCAGGTCGGCAGCTTCACCGCCCGACGATCCAGCATCAACCAAAATAAGCTCCCAGCGGCCATAGCTCTGAAGCGCGATAGAATTCATGAGGTCGTGGACGTGATGCGACGGAGTGTCGTCAAGCACGCAAACAATGCTGAAAAGAGGCTCATAATCGAAGCGGGTTGCCACCTGTTCGAGCAGATCAGGAACATCGGCACGATGCTGCTTCACAAACCATTCATGATATTCAGGGTCAAGCGCCGCGCTCGTTGTTTGCTTGTCGAATTCGTCAACGAGAGATTCAAGGGTGCGATTGCCTAGCATGGCAAACCCGGGAGCAACCGTAGATGCCGTATCGGTTGCGCAGAGGCATATCTGAGGGTTATCGGCATCGACCAAGAAGGAAAGCTCAATATAACGACGTCGCAAAGCGCCATACCCGGGGCTTTGCGAGACGGAATCCTCTACGATGGCAGGTTTAAGATCGAGCCGGCGCCCCGTCTTATCAAGGAAATCGCATTCAACCACACTTGCCTCGTGGTACGGCATTTCCAACAGCGCTGAAACTCGAATCTTGTCGCCGGTTTCAAATGCGCGCAAAAAGCTCACGTGGATGCGATCGTGGATAAAGCGGCCATCAAGATCTTCGATAAGGGAAGGCACCGCCCCGCTGCGCTGAGGCGCCATCACCTTCAGGCTGGTTGCTCGAACATCGAGCACCTTGCGACAAGAAGCAATAACGTTGCCTGATGAATCTATGGCATTGAATTCGAGTTCCCACCTACGACAGCTCAACCAAGGAAGCGCGATAACGAAAAAACGCACACCAGCAGAATTTTTGGTGTGAAGAGGAGGGAAAGGCATTTCCCTATTGGCTAATGCACCGTCAGAAAGAACCTGACGCAAAGCCAGAGGGTCGGCCACGTCGCAATAGGGAAAGGTATCCGACGGGATGCGGGCGCCCGATTCCGTCGAAGCGGCAAGCACTACAGGGAGACGCTCGTCGTAACCGGAAATCTCAGACAAGATGTAAACCTTATCGCCCGAACGGCGGATAGTTTTGAACGATACATTCATGAGCCTCCCCTTTCCTGAAATGTTTGTCTTACACCATTTCAGCAAAGATTATTATCGCCCGAATTAATCGTGAGCTTCGAGGAAAATCTTCCTGGTTACGAAGTTCCATACTGCCACAACAACCGTAACAACGATCTTTGACAGACGGTAGTCGATGTAGAGGCTGTCAAACATGAGCCACATAAGAAGATCGTTGATGCCCAAGCCGCAAACGGAAAGCACAATAAAGATGATGAATTCGCGCCTGCGACTCATATCGTCTTTGCGCTTGAACACGAAGCGCATCGAAGCGAAGTAGTTGAAAATAACCGAAACGACAAAAGAGATCGTAGTACTGATGAGGTAGGGAACGCCGAATACCTCGGTAAGGAAGATCATCACACCGTAATCGATAACAAATGCGATGACACCAACGATACCGAATTTCATGAACTGGGCGATGAGCTTCTTCAAGCCAACTCCTTTGTCTGCCTACATAAGAAAAAAGGCCCTGCAAAGCAGAGCCTGTTCATTCATGGTGCCCCCAACGGGACTCGAACCCGTGTTTCAGCCTTGAAAGGGCCGCGTCCTAACCGCTAGACGATGGGGACTTATTGCTTACTGCGAAGCAACAGCTCGGTTATTATTGCAAAGCACAGAAAATATGGCAAGTACTTTTTCAAAAAAATTTTTCAGATCCCTATCGCACCCCAGATAACACCCTTGGACGAAAGGTGTATTTCAAAACCGTAGAAAAGACTATCGTTAACTCAGGTACCAGAAATGATGTTAGGAAGTCATGAGAATCGCCGTTGCAAGTGAAGGTTTGGATGTCAGCAGCCATTTCGGCTGTTGTACCAACTTTAACTTCTATCAGGTCGAAAACGGCGAATTGGTAGACTCTCGAAACCTCCCCAGCCAAGGGCACCTTTGCGGATCGCAGGCAAATTTCTTGCGACAGATAGAGGTCAAGGTTCTCCTGTGTGGCACCATTTCGGAAAAAGACGCAGAAAGCATGAAAGCTGCTGGCATCACCGTGGTGCAAGGTGCAGAAGGTCGGGCGATTACCGCTGCCGACAACTATTTGAAGCAGGCAAGCGCCGAAGAATTAGCTGCGCTGGGATAGCCTCTTGGCGGTACGCCTGCCAAATCGGCACACTCGGCAAAGGAATTGGCTTTGCCCATAGTTCCTGGGGAACACCTGCGCCTTTCCCGCTAGCCCCGCTCCGACTGAGCAGCGCCTTCAGACGCTACTCACAACCGAAACGCTCCCGGAAATTCTTTTCAGTTGTCACCACAACGCCTGCTTCCTTGAACATTTTTGTCGCAACACCGTCGCCCGGCACCAGCACATCTGAAAAAGTACCGTCATACACTTCCCCAACGCCACATGAAGGGCTTTTCGCCTTCAAGATGGCATGGGTGCAGCCCGACTCGCAAACCAGCGAGCAAGCAGCACGAGCACCCGCCTCGAACGCTTCCGTATGATCGTTCCCTTCGGCGTCGACCACGCGAACTTGCCCGTCAAGCACGCGCTGCTCGTGGGGAGGATGAGGAATGGAAAGCCCTCCCATAACCTCTGGGCAGATTTTCACCACCTGACATTCGTGGCCTTCCAGAAAGCACTGCACTTCTGCCGAAGGCTTTGAGCGACCATCGAAACGGCATCGAACCCCTAGCAAGCAAGCGCTAACTGCAACTTTCACGATGATCTCCCGTCTGGGCATTGCAAGAATAACCCTAAAAAAAATTGTGGGCAACGCAAAAAGGGCCCGCCTTAAGCGGACCCTTTTGAATAAATGGTGGAGCATAGGGGGATCGAACCCCTGACCTCATGGCTGCCAGCCATGCGCTCTCCCAGCTGAGCTAATGCCCCGAGGTGCTTGATTAATATACCCTCGCCACCACGCTAGGTCAAGAATTATTTTCAGAATTATGAAACGCGGCTCACAATCGATATAGCACCGATGCTCGAAATCGGCCCGACCTGCCCCCTTTGCTCTTCAGGCTCAACCGAGCACGTCCATTTAGGCCCAGATGGCTCCATCCGAAGAAAAGGAACGGAGCGCGCCAAAGAATTCGGACGCAGAAGAGGCGCCGGGGGTTCCGCCGCAAGCAGCGGCTTGCCCTCGAGGGTTCGCGCTATGTCCTTGCGCGCCTTACTCGAAGCCCTTCGTCCTATGCAAGCAGCTTCTTGCCTGCGCCGGAAACGACTGCCGAACGCGCAACCAGGTACGTTGAGGCTAGATAGATCGCGTACACCGCAACCACCAGCGCGATGCCGATGGCAAGCGTACCGGTAACCGCCGAAGCGCCCCATATCGACAGCAGATTCTTATACAGAAGGCTGATCGTGCATGCGGAGTGGCATCCTGCAACCAAAAGCGGAGCCACGAAGTAGATGCCGATCTGCGTGCGCAAGCTTCGCAAAACCATGGCCCTGTCGCACCCTAGCTGGGCAAGCAGGCGATAGCGCGGAATGCTGTCTGCCACCTCGGAGAGCTGCTGAACGGAAAGAACCGCTGCGGTGGTCATGAGGAAGACGAACCCGATGTAGAGCGCCAGGTAAACCAAGAGCAGCTTCAGCCCCATGCTGTCGGCGATAACGCTTTCGCTCGTGTCGTAATAGGACACCGGCCATGGGCGGGACTCATAGATCAAGCCCATTTCGGCATGTTCCTCGCTCGGGGGGACGGCTTTGCCGTACTCGGCCATCAGGTCTTTCATGGCCTGCTCTTGCGAATCACTTGCCAGGTTGACGTTCAGCTCGCTCAAGTACGGCAGATCGCCCGCGGCAAACCTCTCGGCCGCCAATTCATCGGGAACCACCAGCACAGCGATGAGGCAACTCATGCTGCTTACCTGGAGCGATTGCGAAACAACCTGCCCGGATGCGGTCAGCTCATGGCCGTCGACGGTGATGGTACGCCCTTTCTGGCCAAGCGCCTTCGCGTAGTCGGTAGATTTATCGATCGTGTTGTCGACCAGGTATTCGTCTGTAGCAAGCTCGATCGGCTTTTCGCCTGCAAGTTGCCGCGCAGCGTTGAACTGGGACAACGAAACGTACTGCACGCCCTCGTCGGCCATGCTGGAGTTATCGTCGGAACCAATCTGGTCAAGCGTGAAGCCGCACGCATCGGCAAGCTGCTTGTTCGTCAAATCGTTCGCAAGCCATGTGTCCACTTGAGCCGAGCCGGTCACGCGCTCGTCCCAATCAGGGATGAGCGACTTCATATATGCGGCAGTAGAGCCGCCGTTCGCTTGCCATAGGTGGTGAATCTCGTCGCGCTGAGCCTCGGTCTCCCGAATCGCGGCCGCCTTCTCCTCTTCCCCGCCATACTGGTCGGCCGACACTGATTCCATGTCGGAGATGTCGAGCGACATCAGGCTCGCGCGGATGGATGCGTCGAACTGGGTGTTCTCTTCCAGCTGATCGGAGAAGAGCGACGCCAGACTGAAGCCCGTGGAGAACACAACGATGCTGAAGAATAGAAGAACGGTAACCGCCCACAGCGATACGAACGCGGTGTTCACCTTCGCGGCGATTTGGCGCATGGTGAACATGGCAAGTCCCTTGAAATAGACGCCGCGCAGACGTTGTATCAGCAGGATGAGGAACCCCGACGCCGACCAGAACAAGCCCAACGTGCCGACGAGCATCAACACGGTTGCGGTGCGGAAGTGCTCGCCGAAGTAGACCAGTCCGTCGATGTTGAGCTCGGCGTACGCCTTTGCCAAGATGAGGCACGACAGCACGAACACAATCAGACAGATGAGGGGGTTGCGCACGGGCATGCGCTCGTTGCGGGAGTTGGCCGAAAACAGCGTAGCAAGCTTGCAACGCGAAATCTGCACGGCATTGAACAGGGCCACCACGACGAAGATGAGTGCGAAACATCCCAGGGTCAGCTCGGCGGATCGGGCGCTGAACAGCAGATGATAGTCGCTGATGGCCACACCGATAAGGCCCGCCGTGGCGAAGGCGATTGCCTGTGAGATCAGGAAGCCGAGCCCAAGGCCGACCACCAGAGCGATCACGCCGACGATCAGCGTTTCCATCAACACCACCGAGGAAACCTGGCGCGGGCTCATGCCCAGCAGCAGGTACGTGCCGAATTCCTTCTTGCGCGCTCGAACAACGAATCGGTTGGCGTACAGGACCAAAAAGCCCAGAACAACGGCGACGACGATACTGAAATAAGTCATGACCAGCACAAGGATATCGAAAATGCTCGCACCGGACGCCAGGAACACATTCGCGGCGCCTTCCTGGGCCTCGAACAACACACGGGAGTCCCCAATGGCATTGAAGGCGTAGAACACCGCCACACCCAAGGTCAGGGTGACGAAATATACAGCGTAATCGCGCACGCTGCGGCGCACGTTGCGCAAGGCAAGTTTCATCAACATGATGACCGCCGCCTAGTTGCGCAGCGCAGAGACGTGCGAAGCCACGAAACCGACTGCAGGAGAATCACCCTGCTTGCCGGAAAGGAACGCTTGAACCCCAAGGATGCGCTGGTAGAAATCGGTTCTGCTGCTATCGCCACGACGCAGCTCGTTGAACAGCTTGCCGTCTTTAATGAACAAGATGCGATCGGCGTACGATGCCGCAACCGCATCATGCGTGACCATCATGATGGTGGCGTGCAGCTTCTCGTTCAGAACCTCAAGGGTTTCAAGAAGAACAGCGGCGTTGCGCGAGTCAAGCGCGCCGGTGGGCTCGTCGGCAAGGACCAGCTTCGGGTCAGCAACGATGGCGCGCGCCGCGGCAACGCGCTGACGCTGACCGCCCGACATCTGTCGCGGGTACTTTTGCAGAACATCCGCCACGCCCAGCAAATCAGCGGTGCGATCGACCTTCGCGCGAACGGAATCAGCTTTCTCACCCTTGATGGTAAGGGCCAAAGCAATGTTCTCGAAACCGGTCAAAGTGTCCAGCAGGTTGGCGTCCTGGAAGATGAAACCCAAGTCATCGCGGCGGAATTTGGACAACTGACGACTGCGCAGCTGCGTGATGTCGAGCCCGTTCAAAACTATATTTCCGCTGGTCACGGTATCGATAGTGGAGATACAGTTCAACAACGTGCTCTTACCTGAGCCCGATGGGCCCATCACGCCAACGAACTCGCCTTCGCAGATATCGAATGACACGTCATCGAGCGCTCGCGTAATGGCCTCACGTGATCCGTACACCTTCTGAACATCGCGCACGGAGAGCAGGACGTTGCGGTTGTCGGATGCGCCCGCGTTCGCAATGCCTGCAGGAGGGGTTGCGGTAACCATGGTCATGGGGATTCCTTTCTCTTCGGTTCGGTATATCCCCATGATGCGGCGCTCGCGAAAACGGAGCCATCGAAGGGCCTTACCGCAAACTTACGATGTTGTAAGGTTCGTCGCCGTAGACGCCGACGGCAGCGCGCGGGCGGATCGCAGTTTGCGATGGGCGTCGGCTAGGCTCCCCCAGGTCCATGCGCGTGCGATCGAGCGGGAAGGTCAACGTGATGGTTGTGCCTACCCCTTCTTCAGAAGAAATGCACAAGCCAAGCCCCATTCTTTCGCAGGCAACAGCAGCCAAATACAACCCCATACCCGTTGCCTTGTGATGGGCGCGTCCCTTGCTTCCCGTAAAGCCACGATCGAACACACGTGGCACATCGGCAGCGGGAATGCCATCGCCATCATCGCTGATAATCAGCTCGATACAGCCGCCTTTTGTGCCTGCATCCCTCACCGCACCTTCAAAGCGGATAGTCTTCGCACCGTATTTCGCTGAGTTTTCCAGAGCCTGACCGATGATGAAATCGGTCCATTTCGCGTCGGCGAGCACTTCGAGCGCATCGGCGATCGCGAAATCGAGCGAGACTCCCGCACCGATCAGCATGCGGGACCGTTGACGGCACGCTTTGCGCGCGAGGGCAGCAAGGTTAAGCTCCTCGATGGAAAAATCTTCGCTCAAGGTTGCCGAACGCGCATAGTAGAGCGCCTGCTCGACGCGCGACTCGATACGATCGAGGTCGCCGCGGACTTCGTTGATCTCAGGCCCATGAAGGTTCGACAGCGCCAGTTGCGCCGATGCAATGGGCGTTTTGGTTTCATGCACCCACAACTCGATGTAGTCGCGATATTCTTTCATGTCGCGAGAGCGGGCGGCAAGTTCGTCGGAAGCCGCCTTGCCCTGTACAGCAAGCCCGCGATAGGCGATAGAGCCTTCCAAAGTTCGCGGCTCGTCCAAAATCGAAGAGAGATACCGCGCGTTTTCGGGCGAATTGCAGAATAGATCCAACTGCTGGTAGAACTTACGATCGCACAAAAACCCAACGGCAAGCACAACGCAGGCAAATAGAGCTTCACAGACGGTAACGAGCACAATTACGGAGGCGTTCGAGCCAGTGACCGCCAGAATGCCCGCCACCACAGCCATCAGGGCAGCCATAGCGAGCACAAACCCTAAATGTGAGCGAAAATACGCCCAGAACGAGTATGCTCGCTCGGCGTAGCCGTCGGCAAGCAGCTCCAATTCGCGCGGTGAACTGACAGATGAATGCGGCACCGCCTCAAGCGCCGAATCGGGCGAAGACGAAACGGGCGTTGATTCGCTTTCCAGACCAGACAGCGAATCAATCACGGGCTTTTCCTGCGCGGAGCCGCTCATCGAACCACATAGCCCAAGCCGCGGCGGGTGGTGATGAAGTCATCGGGCACATCGATAGATTGCAGGCTGCGGCGCAAACGATTCACGTTTACGGTAAGCGTGTTGTCGTCGACAAACACGTCGGTTTGCCACAACTCGTCCATCAGCTCGCTGCGCGAGATGATGGAGCCTGCGTTTTCCATAAGAATGCGCAAGATCAAAAGCTCGTTGCGAGACAATTCCACAATTTTGCTACGATATGAAACTTCCGCCCGCACGGGATCGAGCGA
>ENA-OPUE01001116-OPUE01001116.1-human-gut-metagenome-genome-assembly--contig:-NODE-1116-length-17692-cov-2.389862_pt1 | contig 17692 bp, 14 predicted proteins | sample MGYA00241466_ERZ501924 | MGnify/ENA primary metagenome ERZ501924 (study PRJEB25962, sample SAMEA2042223) | human gut metagenome | biome: human gut; feature: human-associated habitat; material: faeces...
GGAAGTTTTTGGACCCGGTCCGCCAGCCGTAATTTCTCCTGTTGGTGAGTTACGTTATAAAGATGATGTGATTACGATCAATGACTTCAAGATCGGTGAATTAACCCAGAAATTATACGATACACTGACCGGAATCCAGTGGGGCAAGTTAGAAGACAAGTACGGCTGGACGGTAGAAGTAAAGTAGTATCCGTTTGACCATAAGTCAGTGACACATTTTTGATTTTTCCTGCATAAAATATTTTGAAGAAAAATATGAGGTTTTCTATGGCAGGAAGCAAAATCAGAGCCATGCAGACCGAAGGCGTGGACAGAGGAAAACTACAGGTAAATGTAACAGGAAGCAGGAGGCACAGACCGATTCCAAATGCCCGGATCCAGTTGTCCTATACAGCAGACCCGGAGACGGAGTTAGAGGAATTAGATACAAATGAGTCAGGGCAGACGGAACAGGTAACCCTCCCAACCCCTCCCTTAGAATATAGTATGCAGCCGGGAGAGCAGCAGCCATATGCAGAGTATACGATCCAGGTAACCGCAAGAGGATATCATCCGGTCAATGTTTCCGGTATCAATGTGTTTGCAGATGAGACAGCAATCCAGGAAGTTGAGTTAGAACCGACCGGAGAAATTGAGGAAGAACAGGAAAACATTGTGATTCCGGCAAATACACTGTTTGGAGATTATCCACCGAAAATTGCAGAAGCAGAAGTAAAACCGGTAGCAGAAACCGGAGAGATCGTACTTAATCGCGTAGTCATTCCGGAGTATGTGATCGTGCATGATGGAGCACCAACGGATTCTACAGCAAAGAATTATTATGTACGTTACAGAGATTATATTAAAAACGTTGCATCCAGTGAAGTTTATTCCACATGGCCGGACGCAACACTGCGGGCGAATATTTTAGCGATCATGTCCTTTACATTGAACCGTGTCTATACGGAATGGTATCGGAATAAAGGCTATGATTTTACCATTACATCGTCAACGGCATTTGACCATAAATGGGTATTTGGACGGAATATTTTTTCTAATATTTCAAGGATTGTCGATGAGATGTTTGTAAATTATCTGTCGAGACCAAATGTAAGACAGCCGATCTTAACGCAGTATTGTGACGGTGACAGGGTCTCTTGCCCGAACTGGATGACACAGTGGGGTTCAAAGTACCTGGGCGATCAGGGCTACAGTGCTATTGAAATCCTCCGTTACTTTTACGGCAACAGCATGTATATTAATACCGCAGAACAGGTATCAGGTGTACCGGCATCGTGGCCGCGGGTGGATCTGCAGGTTGGTTCCAGAGGCAATAATGTCCGCGTGATACAGGAGCAGTTAAATGCAATTGCAAGAAACTACCCGGCAATTCCGACCGTAACGGTAGATGGCATCTTCGGACCGGAAACAAGGGCGGCAGTACAGAAGTTCCAGTCTGTGTTCAATCTCCCGGATACCGGAGTGGTAGACTATCCGACCTGGTATAAAATTTCGGAAATATACGTTGCTGTTACGAGAATTGCAGAATTATATCAGTAGGGAAGCAGATTTTTATTTGAAATATAATTGAGATAACAAAATAGCACCAACTGTCAAATGATGGTTGGTGTATTGTTTTTTGTTTCGTAGAAATAACATAATAACCACCATGGAGGAACTATGCCAAACTATAAATTAACCATACAGTACGAAGGGACAAGATATAAAGGCTGGCAGGAGCAGAAGCATACGGAAGCGACCATTCAGGGAAAATTGCAGCGTGTCTTAGAGCGTATGACAGAAGAAGAGATAGATTTACAGGGCTCCGGCAGGACAGATGCCGGAGTGCATGCGAAAGGTCAGATCGCACATTTTCATACAAAGGCAGTGTGGGATGTGGAGCAGATCAAAAAATATATGAATGAATATCTGCCGGAAGATATTGCGATATTACAGGTAGAGCAGGTAGACGGGCGTTTTCATTCCAGATTAAATGCCAAGTCAAAGACCTATGAATACCGCATCTATAAAGGAAGCAAACCGGATGTCTTTGAACGCAGGTATGTCTGGCCAATGGAAGAAAAATTAGACGTGGCGAAAATGCGGGAGGCTGCGGGGCATCTGACAGGGACACATGATTTTATGGCATTTTGCGGAAACCGCAGGATGAAAAAAACAACTGTCCGAACGATTTATCAGATAGAAATCGAAGAGACAGAACATGAGATCCGAATGCGCTTTACGGGAAGCGGATTTTTGCAAAATATGGTCCGTATCCTGACCGGAACCTTAGTAGAAGTCGGACGTGGAGAAAGGACACCGGAGGATATGGAGCGGATCCTTGAGAGCAGAGACCGACAGCAGGCAGGATTTTTAATGCCGGCAAAAGGATTGACATTGATGGAAGTGAAGTACAAATGAGACAGGCAGAGAATTGGACGGTGTGGGCAAAAAAAGCCGATTTTCAGGAAATAGGAAAAAAATACGGTATCGATCAGGTGACAGCCCGGATCATGCGTAACCGGGATATCATTACCGATGAGGAGATCAACAATTATCTGAACGGAACGATGGACATGCTGCCATCGCCCTATCTGTTAAAAGACGTAAAAAAAGCTGCAGGAATTCTTGCAGAAAAGATAGAAAAAGGAAAGAAAATCTGCATTATCGGTGATTACGATATTGATGGAGTACAGTCCTCTTATATTCTGTGGGAGGGAATTGAGAATTTAGGTGGAAACGTCTATGTTACGATTCCTGACCGTATCAAGGACGGTTATGGGGTTAATGAGCAGTTAGTAGAAGCCGCCATAGAAGAGGGAGCGGACACAATCCTGACCTGTGACAATGGGATCGCAGCCGCAGATGCACTAAAAAAGGCAAAAGAAAACGGACTGACCGTGATCGTAACCGATCACCATGAAATCCCGTTTTGCGAAGAAAACGGTGAGCGAAAAGAGATTCTGCCAGATGCGGATGCGATCGTCAATCCAAAACAGAAAGATTGTACTTATCCGTTCAAAGAAATCTGTGGGGCGGTTGTCGCATGGCACCTGATACGGGTACTTTATGATATGACAGGAAAGGGCATGAAGCAGGCAGATGTTTTTATTGAAAATGCGGCATTTGCAACGATAGGAGATGTCATGGAACTTCAGCACGAGAACCGGATCTTAGTAAAGGAAGGTTTAAAACGGCTGAATCAGACAAAGAGTATCGGCATGCGTTCTCTGATCGCATCCAATAAGCTGGATTTAGGAGGAATAAAGGCATACCATATCGGATTTGTACTTGGACCGTGTCTGAATGCGAGCGGTAGACTGGATACGGCAAAAAAAGCATTGCTTTTGTTAAAAACAAAAGATGAAGTTGATGCAGGAAAACTTGCAGAGGAGTTAGTAGAACTCAACACGAGCAGAAAAGCCCTGACGGAAAAAGGAATCGAGGATGCCATGCAGTGCATCGAAACACAGGGACTTTCAGAGGACAGGGTCTTAGTCATCTATCTGCCGGACTGTCACGAGAGTATTGCAGGAATTATTGCAGGACGCGTCCGGGAACGCTATCACAGACCGGTTTACGTTCTGACAAATGCCAAAGAGGGAGTCAAAGGCTCCGGGCGTTCCATAGAAGGATATTCCATGTATGAGGAACTCTGTAAATGTCAGGATCTGTTGGACAAGTTTGGCGGTCATCCGATGGCAGCCGGTTGCAGTATGCAGCGTGAAAACGTAGATATTTTCCGAAAGCGACTGAATGACCGTTGTACATTGACCAAAAAAGATCTACAGCCGAAAATACGCATTGATGTGCCGATGACGTTAGAATATCTGTCAGAGAAGCTGATCCATGAGTTTTCGGTTTTAGAACCATTTGGCAAAGGGAACGAAAAGCCGGTATTTGCAGATAAAGAGCTGCGGGTGCGGGATATCAGAATTGTCGGAACGAACCGGAAATTTGTACGGATGAAGCTGGTCGATAAAAAGAACCGGAGTTATCCGGCCATCTGTTTTGACGGAGATGCTTATGAGAATCAGAAATATTTAGAAGAACATAAGGAAAATCTTTCTATAGTGTATTATCCGCAGATTAATACATTTTTTGGCGAGGCACAGATAGAAGTTCTGATCACACACTTCCGTTAGAGGGGAGGAATGATAGAAGAATTCTAAAGATTTCCTTAAATTTGTCCGATACTTTTGACTTTATCAAGGTTCTATGTCAGAATGAATAAAGCAGATTTTACGAAAATGAAATGGAGGAAAAAAATGAAAAAGAATATAAAAAGAGTGATGGGTATTCTTTTAGCAGCAACTATGAGTATATCCCTTGTGATGCCTGCATTTGCATCCCAGACAAGTAATACGGATACAACGACTGAGGTACAGGAACAGAATAAACAGACAGATGCAAATGGAAGTGCGGATACTGCCGATGATGCACAGACAACAGGCGGCAGTTCTGCTCAGGGAACCGATGATTCGGAAAAAAGTGCAGCAGATAGTACGGGAAGTTCTAAGAATTCCGATACTTCAGATGTGAATGCTTCGGATACGGGAAGTTCCGACACAGACACAGATAAAAGGACTTCCGACAATGCAGCACAGGCACCGGTAGAAGGAACCGTGACACAGGATACGGAAACCCAAAAGGAACCGGTAAAAGGTGACGTTCAGACAGAAGTTGCAGACGATAATGTCGTGGTAGGAAAACATGACAAACCCTATTTAGCACTTGGTGCAGACTTAACAGCAGAGCAGCAGGCAACCGTTCTTGGTCTGATGGGAATTGATCCGGCAAAACTTTCCGATTATGATGTGGTACAGGTAACCAATGCGATGGAGCATGAGTATTTAGACGCATATCTTCCATCCAGTACGATTGGAAGTCGAGCATTATCCTCCGTATTAATTATGGAAGGAAAAAAAGGAAGCGGAATCCAGATATCCATTAAGAATATTTCCTATTGTACAGTTGGAATGTATAAGAGTGCACTTGCAACAGCAGGACTTGAAGATGCAGAGATCATCGTAGCAGGGCCGTTCCCGATTTCCGGTACGGCAGCATTGATCGGTGCGTTAAAAGCATATTCAGAGATGACCGGAGATGAAGTGAAGGAAGACAGTCTCGATGCAGCAATGAACGAAATTGTTGTAACAGGTCAGTTAGCAGATGCGACCGGCGGAGATAAAGCGAAAGCAGAAGAGTTGATGGCATATCTGAAGCAGGAAGTCGTAAAGAATGATTTAAAAGATGATAAAAGTATCAACGAGGCGATTGAACAGGGATGTAAGGAGTTTGATGTCCAGCTGACGGATGACCAGAAAGCGAAATTATTAGATGTATTAAAGAAGATCAGTGACTTGGATTTAGACTGGAATACATTGAAAAATCAGGCATCGGATCTGTATGACAGATTAGATGAGTTAGGACTGTTGTCTAACAGCGGCATTGGAGCAAAATTAAAGAGTCTGTTCCAGTCCATTATCGATTTCTTTAAGAGCCTGTTTTAAGATGCGATAAAAAAGAGGATTGTTTAAATCCTCTTTTTTAATATCTCCAAAAACTTTTCTATCTGTAACGGTGTTCCCTGTTTTTCCTGTACGGCTAAGCGGTTCTCTTCACTGAATCCGACTAAAATATCGTGATTGGCTTCCGCTAAATAGTCCATGATACCGTCAATGTCGGACTTGATATTTTTCGGACAGTGGATATATAAATGCTTGTTTGCCGTAATGTGCAGCGTATAGGAAATGCTGAAATGATACCAGAAAAATTTGTGCAGGGTAGAATGTTTGTAAACCCAGATAATTTCCCGGATCGGTACGATCGCAATTCCATATTTAGAAGTTTCAATAAAATAATGCTCTGTGATAAACATATCATCCGTGGCAAGCTGTGGCAGTGTAGCAAGCTCTTCTTCTGCTTCGGCAAGAAGCTCCGCAGGTTTGCCAAAACGGGATAACTGCCGTACCGGTGGTGACAATAACGGAAAGCGGTAATAAATAACTAACAGGATCAGACTGATGAATGCATAGAGCATACTTGCAAAGTAGAGAAATAACAGCAGATAACTGCGAAAATTCCTACAGTCCGGTTCATTAATATAATAAGGACTTACCTTAGAAGCAATGCCGGTTTCCGTCCAGTTCAGATCTTTAGAAAGGTTGTCTAATACGTCTTTCGCAGCACGGTCACGTTTGGCAAGTCTGCCCTTGGTGTGTAAGGCAGTAATTTTTGGCAGTCCCTCTTCACTAGTGGAAGGGGAGAGCAGAACGAGGATACATTCATCACCGCGCATGGTATAGTAATAATAGCCGGTCGTAAATCCGAGACTTGTCTGTGTATAGCCGGTAAAGTAAAGATCCGTAAGCTTTGTATCAATATAAGAAACATCCTGTTTGTAAAGTTTCGTTAAGGAATCATTGCTGTCCGCCTTTTCCGGAACTACGATCTCTGAAATCGGTGAAAGGATCCAGAGTGCGAGAAGCAGGATCAGATAAATGATCGGAGAGATCATTTTGGTACGGCATACATCCTTAATGTTTTTTGTAATATAGTGTTCGTAATTTTCCATCATAAATTTTAGTATAAAGGTTGTATTTGAAATAATCAAGGAGAAACGTGCGGATTGTGCGGTTGCTTTTCGTGAAAAAAATTGATACTATAAGAAGAATGGAGGACAGCCTATGAATGCGTACACAACTTTTGCCCAGGTCTATGATCTATTTATGGATAACGTTCCCTATGAGGAATGGAGCAAATATATCATATCGGTTTTAAAAGAATATGGAATCCATTCCGGTGTCATATGTGACCTTGGCTGTGGAACGGGAAAGATGACACGGCTTTTAGCCAAAGCCGGATATGACATGATAGGAGTCGATTTGTCGGAGGACATGCTTGCGATCGCAAGTGGGCAGAATGAAGAGGGAATCCTCTATCTCTGTCAGGATATGTGTGAGCTGGAGTTATACGGAACGGCAAAGGCGATGGTGTCTGTATGTGACAGCATCAACTATCTGTTAGAAGAGGACGAGATCATCTGGACGTTACAGAGCGTGAACCGGTATTTAGAGCCGGGCGGGATTTTTATTTTTGACTTTAATACTGTCTATAAATATGAAACGGTTTTAGGTGATACAACGATCTGTGAAAATCGCGAAGAGGGCAGTTTTATCTGGGAAAACTACTATGACAAAGAGAAGCAGATCAACGAATATGACCTGACACTTTTTATCAGGGAAGAAAAGCAGGAACAGCTTTATCGGAAATTTGAGGAAACCCACTACCAGAGAGGCTATTCGTTAGAACAGATGCAGACATTTGTAGAAGAAGCCGGCATGGAGTTCTTAGCGGCATACGATGCCGAAACGAAACAGGCACCGACGGCAGAGAGTGAAAGAATTTATATCATTGCAGGAGAGAAAGGAAAATAACATGTCAGATTATATTGTAAGAGCAACAGCGGCAAATAACCAAATCCGGGCATTTGCCATTACATCGAAAGACCTTGTAGAAGAGGCAAGAAAAAGGCACAACACCAGTCCGGTTATTACCGCAGGTTTAGGACGATTATTAAGTGGAGCCGCAATGATGGGGGCGATGATGACCTTTTAACATTGCAGATTAAATGTGGTGGTCCGGTACAGGGCTTGACCGCAACTGCCGATGCAAAAGGAAACGTCAAAGGCTATGCAGAAGTGTCGGATGTCATGTTACCGCCAAACCCACAGGGAAAATTAGATGTCGGCGGAGCAGTAGGACTTGGAATCTTAAACGTCATCAAAGATATGGGACTTAAAGAGCCATATGCAGGGCAGGTTGCATTGCAGACCGGAGAAATTGCAGAAGATTTAACCTATTATTTTGCAACCTCCGAGCAGATACCTTCTGCGGTCGGGTTAGGAGTGTTAATGAATAAGGATAACACGGTCAGACAGGCAGGAGGTTTTATCATACAGCTTCTGCCGTTTACCGATGAAAAAATCATAGAGCAGCTAGAGAAAAAAATTACGGAAATGAAATCTGTCACCGAGATGTTAGAAGAAGGCATGACACCGGAGATGTTATTAGAAGAAATCCTTGGAGATTTCGGTTTGGAGATTACCGATACACTGCCGGCACAGTTTTCCTGCAACTGTTCTAAAGAGAGAATTACCAAGGCGTTGATTAGTATTGGTAAAAAAGACCTACAGGAAATGATTGATGATGGAGAACCGATTGAGGTCAACTGCCATTTTTGCAATACAAATTATACATTCAGTATTGATGAGTTAAAGGAGATTGCAAAGTGAAAGACGGATATATCAAAGTAGCAGCAGTCACTCCGCAGGTAACCGTTGCAGATGTCAAAGAAAATACAAAGGAAATCTTAAAAGTGATCCGTGAGGCAGCAGTCCAGAAGGCAAAGATCATTGTATTGCCGGAGCTTTGCATTACCGGATACACCTGTCAGGATTTATTTTTGCAGGAAATCCTGCACCGTGAGGCAAAGGATGCGCTGATAGAGATCAGTAATCAGACAAAAGGAATTGATGCACTGATTTTTCTGGGAATACCATTGGAGTATCACGGAAAACTCTATAATACAGCCGCTGTATTAAATCAGGGAAAAATCCTTGGCTTTGTGCCAAAGCGTTATATCCCAAACTATAACGAATTTTATGAGGTAAGGCATTTTACAAAAGGCATGGAAGAGCCGGTTTATGTGCGTTTAAATCAGGAAATTACCGTTCCGATGGGAATGAACCTGCTCTTTTGCTGTGAAGAAGTATCGGAGTTAAAAGTAGCAGCAGAAATCTGTGAAGACCTTTGGACCATGCAGCCGCCAAGCATTGCGCATGCACAGGCAGGGGCAGTCTTGATCGCCAATCTGTCAGCGTCCGATGAAGTGACGGGAAAAGAAGCCTATCGCAGGGAATTAGTCAAAGGACAGTCTGCAAGACTGTTGTGCGGCTATATTTATGCAAGTGCCGGAGAGGGAGAGTCTACGCAGGATGTAGTATATTCCGGTCATGATCTGATTGCAGAAAACGGAGTGGTATTAGCAGAGTCCGAGCGTTTTACCAAGGGAATCCTCTACTCGGAAATTGATGTAAAAAAACTTACCTCAGAACGCAGACGGATGAGTACGTTTGAAACAACAGATAAAAGATATCAGGAAATCTATTTTTCGCTAGAACAGGAAGAAACAAAAATAACACGCTATATAGACCCGATGCCATTTGTGCCGGGAAGTAAGGCAGATCGTGAAAAACGTTGTGAGGAAATTTTGATGATACAGGCACACGGACTGAAAAAGCGTCTGGCGCATACCCATGCAAAGAGTGCGGTTGTCGGAATTTCGGGAGGACTGGATTCTACGTTGGCGCTTCTTGTTACAGTCAAAGCCTTTGATTTACTTGGAATCCCAAGAGAGCAGATCGCAGCAGTCACGATGCCGGGATTTGGAACAACCGACCGGACTTATGACAATGCGGTGCATCTGATCCGGGAATTAGGAGCAGAGTTCATCGAAGTTCCGATTGCCGATGCAGTCCGCCTGCATTTTCGTGATATCGGGCATGAAGAAAATATCCATGATGTGACTTACGAAAATTCCCAGGCAAGGGAGCGTACCCAGATTTTAATGGATATTGCCAATAAAAAAGGAGGTCTGGTGATCGGAACAGGAGATCTGTCAGAACTGGCTCTTGGCTGGGCGACCTACAATGGAGACCATATGAGCATGTATGCGGTCAATGCTTCCGTACCAAAGACACTGGTACGCCATCTGGTACGTTACTATGCCGACACCTGTGGAAGTGACAAACTTGCAGCAGTGCTTTATGACGTGTTAGATACGCCGGTCAGCCCGGAACTTCTGCCACCGGAGGACGGCAAGATTTCACAAAAGACCGAGGATATTGTAGGCCCTTACGAACTGCATGACTTTTTCCTGTATCATATGTTAAGGTCCGGATATTCTCCGGCAAAAATTTACCGGATCGCAAAGATCGCATTTGCAGATGTCTACGATGAGGAGACCATTTTGAAGTGGTTAAAGATATTTACAAGAAGATTTTTTGCCCAGCACTTTAAACGTTCCTGCCTGCCGGACGGACCAAAGGTTGGAACGGTAGCAGTTTCACCGCGCGGGGATCTGCGGATGCCAAGTGATGCTTCCGCACAGCTCTGGTTAGGAGAATTAGAGGAATTATAAAAATAAAAAATAGAAATCGTGCAGCTTTAGCTTCACGGTTTCTATTTTTATCATTCTTAAATATGATGAAACTGTTTCTCGTAGGACTCCTCAGCAGCAGGAGACTTCATATAGATCAGGCAGAAGAAAATGCCTGCCATTGCAAATGCAGTGATCACATCAAAAAAGGAATGTTGTTTTAAGAACATCGTCGATAAAATGATGCTGACACATAACAGTAAGGAGACAAATTTTGTCTTCTTTTTTTCACGGAAACATTCACTCTTTGTCACGGCAATATGTACACCGAGAGAGTTGTAAACGTGAATGCTCGGAAACAGGTTCGTCGGTGTGTCGGTAGAATAAAGCCATGCAACTGCCTGCGTAAAAATGTTATCGTGTGCAAAACTTTCCGGTCTGAGTGTGTGTCCGTTTGGATAAATGGTGGAAACAACCAGAAAAATGGTCATTCCGGCAGCTAAAAAGCCGCACAGCCGATAGAAATCATGTTTGTTCTTAAAAAAGAAGTAGGCAACTGCCGCTGCAACATAACCGAACCATAAAAAGTATGGAACGACGAAATATTCAACAAACGGAATGGAATCGTCGATCGCCATATGTATGATATGAAAGTTGTTTGTTACATTTTTTTCTAAATAAGTAAACCATGGGAAATAGATCAGACCATATAAGAATACCCATGCATGACTGTATTTCACTAAAAAGTTCCGGATATATTTCAAGAGTATCACCTCGTGTCTATTTTATTCGTGTCTATTCTATGTTTCTAAAATCTCATTATTACCTGTGGATTATAGCACAGAGAAAATGAAAGGACAATGTGCGAAAATGGATTTTCACAAAAAATTAAGAAATTACAAGTTCTTAAAAAAATGTTACAATTTAACGAAAAAGTTGACATCAAAGGCGAAGATAATATAATACAATATAGGGTAACTGCAAAAGTTAAAGTAAGTGAGGATAAAAAATTGAATTCTGGAAATGAACAAGGAAACAAAAAAATATCAAAAAAAGGAATGATCATTGCAGCTTCCGTAGTGGGAGCACTGGTAGTCATTTATCTTGCGGGAAGCATTTTCTTTCAGTCACACTATCTGCCAAGGACAGTGATCAACGGAATTTCCTGTGCCGGAAAAAATGCGGATGGCGTAAAAGATGCGATCACGTCAGAGGTTAAGAACTATAAGCTGACGATCCGGGAGAGAGGAAAAAAGAGCGAAACAATCAGCGGAAAAGATGTCAATATTTCCGTAGAGTTTGATGATACGCTTCAGAAGATTTTAAAGAAGCAGAACGGGTTTAAGTGGGTAGTTACTTTATTTTCCCCGGAAGTATATGAATCAAAATCCATTGTAAGCTATGATGAGGCTGCCTTAAAGCAGCAGATGAACCAGTTGTCCTGCATGGATAAGGACAAGATGAAGCCGCCGGTAGATGCGACTTTAAAGGAAGATAAAAAAGACGGTTATGTCATCGTAAAAGAAGATTTAGGTACCACCGTAGATGAAGAAGCATTTTGGAAAAAGTTACAGGACTCTGTATTGAATTTACAGTCCGAGCTTTCCATGGATAAAGAAAAATGCTATGTAGATCCAAAGGTAAAAGAAGATTCTAAGACCTTAAAGAAGACATTAGCAAAGATGAAGTCTTTAAAGGATGTCAAGATTACATATACCTTTGGCGATAAGCAGGAAGTATTAGCCGGAACGGAAATCTGTAAATGGATGAAAGTGGAAGAAGGCAAGGCAGTGGTAGACGATGAACAGGCACTTGCTTATGTCAAGAGTCTTGGTTCTAAATATAATACCGTTTATAAACCAAAGACTTTAAAGACTTCCTGGGGCAGCACCGTACAGATATCAAACGGAAGTTATGGCTGGAAGATCAGCAACGATAAAGAATTAGAACAGTTGAAAAAAGATATTGATGCAGGCAAGGATGTAACAAGAGATCCTGTCTATGCGCAGACCGCAAACAGCCATGGCGAAAATGATTATGGTGATACTTATGTTGAGATCAACCTGACAGCACAGCATCTGTATTTTTATAAAAATGGTAATCTTGTAGTAGATTCCGATTTTGTATCAGGAAATATCTCAAAAGGAAACGGCACTCCGGTTGGAGCTTATCCGGTTACCTATACAGAGCGTAATGCAACCTTAAAGGGAGAAAACTATTCTTCTGATGTAAGTTTCTGGATGCCGTATTGCGGCAATGTCGGAATGCATGATGCTTCCTGGAGAAGTACCTTTGGCGGAAACATCTATAAGAGAAACGGTTCTCACGGATGTGTCAACTTACCATATGCAGCAGCAAAGACCATTTTTGAAAATATTGCAGCAGGTTATCCGGTCTTAGTATATGAATTACCTGGAACCGAGAGCCCGAAAGCGATCGCCATGGATCAGGGTGCATCGGTTGTGGATGCGATCAACGGTATCGGAGAGGTATCCTTAGGCAGTGAAGGTGCGATCACCAATGCAAGAAATGCTTATAACGGACTTTCCGAGGAAGCAAAAAGCTATGTAAGTAATTACAGTACCTTAGAGGCAGCAGAAGCAGCTTATGCAGGATTAGTCAGCCAGGAGGCAGAGAATCAGGCAAATAATGAGGCACAGGGACAAGCTAATGGGGTTATCGACCTGATCGGTCAGATCGGTAAGGTAACGACAGGCAGCGGAGATGCGATCAAAAGAGCAAGAGATGCCTATAATGCACTTTCCGACAGAGCGAAAGCCATGGTATCAAACTATGACACATTAACGGCAGCAGAGGAAGAGTTTAAATCTTTGTCTGAATCATAAAAATATATGGAAAATATAATACCTCTGAAGTGGATGGATGAAATAGAAAAATCTGTTGCTTTGGAGGTGTTTTTTACTTTACTTTACTAAAGAGTTGTAGTAGAGTTATTTTTAGAAATGTCAGGAAAGGTGGGAGCATTTTGGTTTCAAAAAAGATAGCACAGGCATTGGCGGGAAGTTCTGTGATCCGTGCAATGTTTAATGAAGGAAAAGAAATGGCAGCACGTTATGGTGCTGAGAACGTATATGATTTCAGTCTCGGAAATCCGGCAACTCCGGCACCGGAGTCGGTCAACCGCTCGATCAAAGAGATCGTGGACGAGATGGACCCGTTAGAGTTACATGGCTATATGTCAAATTCCGGATATGAAGATGTCAGAAGGGCAATGGCAGAGAATCTGAACCGGAGATTCCAGACCTCCTTTAATGCACATAATATCATCATGACGGTGGGGGCAGCAGGCGGTCTGAACATTATCTTTAAGACACTGTTAGACCCGGAGGATGAAGTCATCGTCTTTGCCCCTTATTTTGGAGAATATAAGTCTTATGCAGCAAATTTTGATGCAAGGATCGTAGAGGTAGAACCTGATTTTGCAAGTTTTCAGCCTGATTTAGAAAAATTTACAGGAAAGATCACGGCTAAGACGAAGATCGTATTAGTCAATACACCAAATAATCCGACCGGTGTGGTCTATACGGAAGAGACACTGCAGGAAATGGCAGAGATTTTAAGAAAAAAGGAGCAGGAATTTAAAACGGACATTTACTTAGTGTCAGATGAACCATACCGTGAGTTAGTCTATGATGACGTAAAAGAAATATTTTTAACAAAGTATTATCACAATACGATCGTGGGATATTCGTTTAGCAAATCCCTGTCACTGCCGGGAGAGCGGATCGGTTATGTCGCAGTACCGGATGAGGTTGCGGATGCAGAGAATGTCATTGCCGGCTTAGAGGTGTCGAACAGAACCCTTGGATTTGTCAATGCACCGTCGCTGATCCAAAAGGCAGTCAGCCGATGTGTGGATGAAAAGACAGACATCGCATTTTATGATAAGAATCGCAAGTTACTGTATGAAGGGCTGATAAAGCTCGGTTTTACCTGCATCTATCCGCAGGGAGCTTTCTATCTGTGGATGAAGTCTCCGGATAAGGATGAGGAAAGATTTGTACAGGCAGCGAAAAAATATCACATTATCATGGTCAAGGGAGCAGCCTTTGCATGTCCGGGCTATGTGCGGCTTGCATATTGTGTTTCTCCACAGATGATAGAAAAATCCATGTCAGGATTTGAAGAATTAGCGAAAGAATACGGGTTAGTAAAATGAAGAACTGGGAAAAAAATGTAAGGCTGGTGACTCCATATACACCGGGGGAGCAGCCGAAAAAAAGAGATATCATTAAGCTGAATACAAATGAGAATCCATATCCGCCGGCACCGGGAGTACAGAAAGTACTGAAGAAATTTGAAACAGACAGACTGCGTCTTTATCCTGACCCGGCATCTTCTGAGTTAGTGGATGCGATCGCGTCAGAATATGGTGTAAGATCTTCACAGGTGTTTGCCGGAGTAGGATCGGACGATGTCCTTGCAATGGCATTTATGACGTTTTTTAATTCTAAAAAACCAATCCTGTTCCCGGACATTACCTATTCGTTTTATGATGTCTGGGCAGAAGTATTTCGGATTCCTTATGAGACCGTGCCATTAGATGAGGACTTTCAGATCTGTACCAAAGACTATCAGCGGGAAAACGGTGGGGTTATTTTTCCAAATCCGAATGCACCGACCGGCGTTCTCATGCCGTTAGAACAGGTAGAAGAGATCATCCGGGCAAATCAGGATGTTGTGGTCATCGTGGATGAAGCCTATATTGATTTTGGAGGCGTATCCGCACTGCCTTTGATTGAAAAATACGAGAATCTGTTAGTGGTACAGACGTTTTCAAAATCACGCTCCATGGCGGGCATGAGGATTGGATATGCGTTTGGAAGTGAGAAACTGATCGCATATCTGAACGATGTTAAATATTCATTTAATTCTTACACCATGGATCAGCTGACCCTGGCAATGGGAAAAGCCTCAGTGGAGGACCGGGAATATTTTAAGCAGACCACCGACAAGATCATCCGTACCAGAGAATGGACAAAGGAAGAGTTAAAAAAATTAGGCTTTTTGTTTGAAGATTCTAAGAGCAATTTTGTGTTTGTAACACATCCGAATGTTTCGGCAAAACAGCTTTTTGAGAATCTCAAAAAAGAGAAGGTCTATGTGCGTTATTTTGCAAAACCGGAGCGTATCAGTAATTATCTTCGGATTACGATCGGAACCGACAAAGAAATGCAAAAGCTGATCTCTCTTTTGAAAAAATACTGCTAAAATAGGAAAATATTTGCTGCCTCGTGAGGCAGTGCAGAGATTTCATTTATGCATAGAAAAAGGAAAGTGCAGGAAATCTTGCGCAAACACTCACGGGGCAGACACTATTTTCGGGTAACTTAGCGTGCTTCTTTCGCATAAGTAGTGGTGATCAAGTCCTTATAAGGCGGTCTGTCGGTCAGAACGCCTGCTTCCTCTAAAATATCAAGTAAAAGCTCATAGCTGTCCTTAGTGAATACTAAATCGTCCTTCCAGGTGTCCTGTTTCTGATAACGTTCCACGATCATGGCAATAGTGGCTTCATCCGTATCTTTGAATTGAGGGGCAATGACTTTTGCAATTTCCGCAGCAGAATGATTGTTGACATAAGTCATGCCTTTTTGCAGAGCATTGGTAAAGCTCTGGATGAGTTCAGGGTGTTTTTTGATATAGCTTTCTTTTGCAGAAAAAGCCGTGTAAGGGACATAACCGGAATCCACACCGAGGGAAGCAACCACATAACCGGAGCCTTCTTTTTCTAAATTGGTTGCGCCTGGTTCAAATTCAACGGAAAAATCGCCATTTCCACCGGAAAAAGCAGCAGCAGTGCTTCCAAAATCAATACTCTTGTCAATGGTTAGATCTTTTTCAGGGTTAATTCCCTGCTGCTTTAAGACATATTCAAAAACCATCTGTGGCATGCCACCTGTCTGCCACACGACCATGTAAATAATCATCCGATATTTGCTTTGCAGTCATTTCCTCTGATAAATCCGGTAAATAGTTACGGGCAAGCAGGGAGATTTCTTTTTCGGATTTCATAATACGGTAAGGCTTTCGTGGATTGTCTGTATCCTTTAGGATATCGAGTATTTTCATCAATTCGATATAAGGTAAAATACTCTGCTTTGTCTTTGGAAATCCCAGATCGGTAAGATGTTCTGACAGGTATTTTGCAGAAGTGTAACCGCGTTTGTCCTCTGCGATCAGTTTCATAACGATTGCAATGATAGTATTTTCTCTGCAATTCATTTCTTTGGTAGGGTTGTTATTTATGAAGCTGGCTAAGCCATATTTTAACGTGATTTCCGGCATTCCGTTTTCATCCACTATGATTTTTTGGATCAGTAGTTCGAAGTCATTATGTCCCAGAGTTCCTTCTGCGATCATATAATCCATGATATCCAGAGGATTTTTTAAACTGTCCGCTATATCCGGTGCTTCTGTGGCAGATTTCTCCAGTTCTTTTCGTTGCATTTCCAATTCGTGAATTTGTTTACATAAATCTGTTTGCATAGACTCGTAAGCCTCATGGATAAAATCTTCATTGTGGATGGAAGTTTCGTTTTCGGCAGCCAGTGATAAATCCTTTATTTTTTGTGTAAGAAGGAGTTTTAGTTGATTTTTCCGGTCATCGATCGCGGTATGCAGTTCCTGACGTTTTTCTTCTAGGCTTTTCTTCTCTGTCTGAAAATCCTCCGGATCATAGCCGGCAATTATGTCACTGAAAACATCTCTGCACACTTGGAGATAGGTCAGGATGTCTCTCATAAGATCGGCTTCTTCAATCAAATGAGCCTTAGAACAATAACGTTTCCCTTTCGTGTTATAAGTGGTGCAGATATAATATTTGCGTTCTCTGTCGGAGGTCTGGCGTTTGATCGGTGTGAGGCGGCTTCCGCAATCCTTACAGAACAGACAACCGCTGAATGGATTTGGAACTTCTGAACCTGCCCATTGTCCAAAGCTGCCACGGTAGTTTGTGTGATTGCGTTTTTCTTTTAATTCCTGCACCAGAGAAAACGTAGTCTCATCGATAATTGCCGGATGATGATTTTCAAAAAGATACTGTTCTTCCCTGGGGATGCGACAGTCTTTGCCATGGATGGTTTTTCTGGCACGTTTTCGTAAGCGGAGCGTACCGATATAAAAATCATTGTCAAGTAAATCCCGCACCATGCTGTCTGACCAGCGAAAAGCAACGTTTCTTTTGGTTAACTGTCTATTTTCTATTTCATGCTCGTGCTGTTTCATAGAGGGAGTAGGGATTTGCTGTTCATTTAAATAATTGGCAATCTTCCGGTAGCCAAGACCGGAAAGATAGAGCCGATAAATGGATCGGATGGATTCCGCTTCGGCAGGATCAATGCTGAACATCGTCGGATTGTCTGTGTCACGCCGATACCCAAACGGCGGTCTTGTCAGCAGTGCACCTTCTTTTTGCTTCGCACCTATGGCACGTTTGATTTTTTTACTGGTGTCTTTAACATATCGCTCATTAAACCACGTTTTAATACCAATCGTATCGTCACTGGAATTCATAGAATCGTAATTATCATC
>ENA-OPUE01001127-OPUE01001127.1-human-gut-metagenome-genome-assembly--contig:-NODE-1127-length-17573-cov-6.132892_pt1 | contig 17573 bp, 19 predicted proteins | sample MGYA00241466_ERZ501924 | MGnify/ENA primary metagenome ERZ501924 (study PRJEB25962, sample SAMEA2042223) | human gut metagenome | biome: human gut; feature: human-associated habitat; material: faeces...
CATTGTGTATGAATTAGTTGGCTAATTTTGTTATATTTACTGAATATCCCTAAAAAAGCGAAGAGGTTATTTATTGGAATCCGATGATGGAATTCCAATTCTAACCTCTTCGTTTTTATATCAGAAGTAACTGATTACTTGGCGAAGCTTACGGCACGGGTTTCGCGGATAACCGTGATCTTGACCTGTCCCGGATAAGTCATTTCATCCTGAATCTTCTTGGCGATTTCTGTTGACAGGTTTTCTGTCTGTTTATCGTCAATCTTGTCAGCTCCTACAATAACGCGCAATTCACGTCCTGCCTGGATTGCATAAGTCTTGGTTACACCCGGATAAGACATTGCCAGCTGTTCGAGATCGTTCAGACGCTTGATGTAAGCCTCCACGATTTCACGGCGTGCTCCCGGACGTGCACCAGAGATGGCATCACATACCTGTACGATCGGAGCCAGCAGGCTGGTCATTTCGATTTCATCGTGGTGGGCACCGATAGCATTGCAGATATCTGCTTTTTCCTTATACTTTTCAGCCAGCTTCATTCCCAACAATGCGTGCGGCAGTTCCGGTTCTTCATCAGGCACTTTACCTATATCGTGCAGCAGACCGGCACGTTTGGCTTTCTTCGGGTTCAGGCCCAGTTCGGATGCCATGACTGCACAAAGATTGGCTGTTTCACGTGCATGCTGCAACAGGTTCTGTCCGTATGAAGAACGGTATTTCATCTTACCGATGATTCGGATCAGTTCCGGATGCAGGCCATGGATACCCAGGTCGATGGTTGTACGTTTACCGGTTTCAATGATTTCATCTTCTACCTGTTTGCGTACTTTGGCTACAACTTCTTCAATACGTGCCGGATGAATACGACCGTCGGTTACCAGCTGGTGCAGGGCCAGACGTGCAATTTCACGGCGTACGGGGTCGAATGCAGAAAGAACGATTGCTTCCGGAGTATCGTCTACCACGATTTCTACACCGGTAGCAGCTTCCAGAGCACGGATGTTTCTTCCTTCACGTCCGATGATACGTCCTTTGATTTCGTCTGATTCGATATGGAATACTGTCACTGAGTTTTCGATGGCAGTTTCGGTAGCTACCCGCTGGATAGACTGGATAACGATGCGCTTGGCTTCACGGTTAGCTGTCAGCTTGGCGTCATCCATGATGTCGTTGATATATGACTGAGCCTGAGTCTTGGCTTCTTCTTTCAGAGAGTCGATCAGTCTTTCCTTTGCTTCTTCTGCTGAGAGCCCGGAGATAGTTTCCAGTTTCTCGCGTTCCTGTGACTGGAGATTGTCCAGTTCTTCTTTTTTCTTCTCGATGATGACCATCTGTGCATCCAGATTTTCCTTGATGGCTTCTGTTTCGTTCCGTTTGCGCTGCAGTTCCTCGTTCTTCTGGTTGAGTACCATTTCGCGCTGCTTCAGTTTGTTTTCAGCCTGTTGGATTTTCTGATTACGGATAGCAACTTCTTTTTCCAGATCGGCCTTTTTGTTCAGAAATTTTTCCTTCACTTCCAGGAGCTTGTTCTTTTTGATAACTTCGGCTTCTGTTTCGGCCTTTTTGATAATGGATTCATATTTCGACTTCAAGCCGTACTTGAAGAATCCATATGAAAGTGCCCCTCCCACGAGAAAGGCAACAACCGCTAGTATTACTGTTGTCAACATTATAATTAAATTAAGTATATAATAAAAAAACGCGCACAAACCTTCTGCCGTAAATGTTTTTCCGGCATCAAGCTTGTGCGCAAGTTCACAATCTCCTTATTTCTTCTAAACCGTTCCGCTTTTGTCCTTTTCGATATACTTGTCAATGTCTTCCTCCAGCTGTTTCAGCTTGTCCACATAGGGTTGTGTATCGTTTCGGTCCTTCATAGACATGTTCTCAAAGGCCAGTTCCAAAGCCGCCATAGCCCAGTGTTTCACGGTACTGAACTCCGGGTAAGCCCTGCGGTACTTGTTTAGTTTATTGTCAATCTGCTTGGCAGCGTCCCGGTATAACTGTTCTTCTTCCCTGCGGATAGTCAGCGGATACCGTTCTTTGTCAATCAGCAGATGTATTTTCATTTTGTCTTCCATAAGCGTATCGTTCCTGTTTCCTCCTGTTTCATTCATTCAGTAGAGCGATGCACTTGTCGACTTCGCGCACAAGCCTCGCCAATCGTTGTTTAGTATCTCTGAGTTCATTGTCGTTGATACTGATTATGCGAGCCATTTTGAGATTGGTGTATTGTGCTTCAGCTTCTTTGATGCAGCTTTCCATACGTTGTATTTCCGCTTCCTTTTCGGAAAGCAGTTGCCGGAGTGAAGCGTTTTCTTTTTTCAATTCATCGTATAGAAACATAAAATGCCTCAGTTTTCCTTCGAAAGTATTCAGTTGCTTTTTATCTTCTTCCGTCATCTGTACACCAAATTCTACACAAATATAATGTATTGGTGAGAAACACAAAAATTTTTTGGCCAATATTTTCATTCTTTTTATCTTTGTCCTTGCACTGAGGTGACATTAAGTGCAAATTCGACAAATTAATTTTTTTAGGAATAATTATGTATACAGTTATTAAGCGCATGGAGGTTTCGGCTTCTCATAGTCTGAAGCTTTCTTATCAGAGTAAGTGTGAGAATTTGCATGGTCACAACTGGATTATCACAGTTTTTTGCCGTTCCAAAGATTTGAATGAAGACGGGATGGTGGTTGATTTTACACATATCAAGGAAGTGGTGATGGGGCAACTTGACCATCGGAATCTGAATGATGTTCTTTCCGTCAATCCTACTGCGGAAAATATTGCTCACTGGATTTGTGAACGTATTCCTCATTGTTTTAAGGTTGAAGTATGTGAATCGGAAGGAAATACGGTCGTTTATGAAAAAGATTAATGAGATTTTCTACAGCCTGCAGGGAGAAGGATATCATGCAGGCACTCCTGCTGTATTTGTCCGTTTTTCGGGATGTAATCTGAAATGTGACTTTTGTGATACGCTCCATGAAGAAGGAACAGAGATGGAAAACGGGGAAATTGTGAAAGCTGTTGAACAATATCCGTGCCGGATGGTGATTCTTACAGGGGGAGAGCCGGGCTTGTGGATTGATTCGGCTTTGGTGGATGCTCTGCATGCTTCGGGACGTTACGTCTGCATTGAAACTAACGGTACTTGTCTTCTTCCTGAAAATATTGATTGGGTGACCTGTTCTCCGAAACAGGGGACATCTTTGAAGGTTGCTCATGTGGATGAGGTAAAGGTCGTTTATCTGGGACAAGATGTTTCTGCTTACTTGGATATTCCTGCCCGTCATTATTTTCTTCAGCCATGTTCCTGCCAGAATACGGATGAAGTGATAGCCTATATCATGCAGCATCCGGTCTGGAGGCTGAGTTTGCAGACTCATAAGCTGATCAATATTCCTTAGAAAAACGTCGAAGCGTTTTTCTTGAAACGCCGAAACGTTTTCTTCAGAACGTCGAAACGTTTTTAAAAAAGCTGGGCGACTTTTTCGGGATTCTCCGAAGCTTGTCCGGCTTATAAACGAATAAAAGCTGCAACTTATTCAGTTACAGCTTTTTATTCTTGCACGGGAAGAGAGGCTCGAACTCCCGACACTCGGTTTTGGAGACCGATGCTCTACCAACTGAGCTATTCCCGTGTTTGCGGTTGCAAAGGTAGTAATAATTCTGTTAACTCCAAATGTTTGATAAATATATTTTGCCTGTATTCTTTTAAAGAAGCCCTAATTCATTGAACATAAGTCGGTAAGTTTCTGCTTTTTTTTCGAGCTTCAGCGGATAGGCACGGCTGGATGAGGGCATTCTGTAGAGAGAAAGTTGCCTGTCTTCGTATTCAAAACGGGTTTTAGCTCCAACGGGAGGTTCCGATGCGTGCAGTTGCATGCGCAGCGTATCGGTTGCTTTTTGTCCGGTTGTCACGATGGCCTGGCATCTGGGAAGTTGTTTTAACAGCAGTCCGATATCGGTCGGCTCCACTATTTCCAGGAACTTGTCGGAGGCATTGTCCTGCAGGCGGCGTACGGCTGAGGCTGTATCATACAATGCAATTCCCTTTTCCTGAAGGAAGCTGATAATGCTTTCTTTGTCAAAAGCTTTTTTGTGAGGAAGCAGAAAATGGTCCTTGTTTTCGAAGAAAATCAATCCAAATATGCGCCACATATCGTTTTGCAGATTCGGATAAAAAAAGTCCATGCTCCAGCGTTTCTGTTGGGGAGGAAAGCTTCCCAGCATCAGCAATACGGCATTGGAAGGAAGAAATGGTTCAAGGGGGTGATTTTCTACCGGAGGGAGATTCAGAATGTCAGACATGTCGGAGTGAGATTGGTCAGAATGACTCCGGACAGGAGTTCGTGGCCGGTTGTATGGCGATACTCTTCCTGTCCGGAGAAATGGAGTTATGCTTTAGGCTTTGGCTCTTTTTTAGCCAGAAGCACAATGTTGTAGACATATTCGGTCATCCAGCTTTCAGAATAACCCAATGTATGCTGGTAATGACGGATGTTGGTACAGGTTTTGCGTACGCCATCGTCTTTCCAGTCGGTTTTGGTCAGGATGTCATGGATGGTTTTTTCCGTCATGTTGCGCAGCATTTTCTTCAGTACGCTGGGCATCCGGAATTTCCATTGCATCAGATTGCCGATGACCATCATCAGATCCTGGCTGAATCCCTGGAACATAAACAGATAAGTTTTGACATCGTTTACGTTCTTACAGTTCTTTTTGATTGAGTTGTCTATTTCCTTAAAGAACGAATCCGTCAGTCCATAGATATCAGCCAGCATTTTGCGGCAGCGTGTCTTTTCGGCTATACCTAATTTGTTGTTTTGAGTTGGTATTTTTAATGTACGTTTGAAGACAGCCATGTCAGGCAGGAAGTTGATGTTGCTGATACCCAGTTGTGCAGCCATTACCGCCTGGTAATATACACGGATGAGTGTCATGAAGTCTTCCATACCTCCCACACGGACAGTTTCTTCTGTTGCTTCGGCTTGTTTTTTGCCAAACAGTTTAGAGAATATGTTCATAATTGTTTTATTGATAGTTTAATTGTTTGCAAAGATACGAAAAATGTTACCAACACTCGATGTCTTTCTCAATATCTTTCATTTGCTTTTTATGAAATACCGGACTTTTAATACCTCTGCGTTTTTGGGCCAGGTAGTCGTCCAGCAGGCGGAACGCATATTTTCCCAACAGGATGATGGCAGTCAGGTTGCAGATAGCCATGAGTGCCATAGTCAGGTCGGCAAGGTTCCATACAATGCGCAGATGGGCCAGTGAACCGAAAAGGACCATTCCTCCCACAAGGATGCGATAGACTGTGATCACCCATTGCTTCTTTGTGATGAACCGGATATTGGCTTCTCCGTAATAATAGTTTCCGAGGATACTGCTATAAGCAAAGAAGAGGATAGCTACTGCGACATAAATACTTCCGATGCTTCCGATTTCATTGTTGAGGGCAGCCTGTGTCAATTGGATTCCGTCCAGGTTTTTATCCAGATGGAGATTGCTGAACAGAATGATGAAGGCGGTGCAGGTGCATATGACAAGGGTATCGGTAAATACTCCCAGAGCCTGTATCAGTCCTTGTTTGGCAGGGTGGGTGACATGGGCTGTTGCGGCAGCATTGGGAGCAGATCCCATACCTGCTTCGTTGCTGAACAGTCCTCGTTTGATTCCTTGCATCAGAGCCGCTCCGACTCCACCGCCGATCGCCTGCTCGAATCCGAAAGCGTTTCCGATGATCAGTTCGAGAACAGCCGGCAATCGGGTGATATTGCTCAGGACAATGTAAAGAGCCAGCAGAATGTATCCTAATGCCATGAGCGGCACCAGGATGCTGTTGATCTTGGCGATGCGGTGTATACCTCCGAAGATGATGATCAGGGTGAGCAGCGTGATTGCCGAACCCATGTATAACGGACGGATCTGGAAGGCACTGTCGAATGCCGCACAGATCGTATTGCTTTGTACGGAATTAAAAGCGAAACCGAATGTAATAGTGATCAGTACTGCGAACAGAATTCCCATCCACCGCTTCTTCAGGCCGGTTTCCATATAGTAAGCAGGACCTCCGATGTAAGAGTGACGGCTCTTTCGTTTGAAGAGTTGGGCCAGTGTGGATTCGACGAAAGCACTGCTTGATCCCAGCAAAGCGATGATCCACATCCAGAATACTGCTCCCGGACCACCCATTGTGATGGCTGTTGCTACCCCTGCCAGATTACCGGTTCCGACACGGCTGGCCAGCGATAGAGTAAATGCCTGAAAGGATGAAATATGTTTTTCGTGTCCGTTTATCCTGGCGGTGGAGTCCCCGAGCAGATGAATCATTTCGCCCAGCATACGGAACTGGACAAAGTGTGTCCGTATCGTAAACCAGCAGGCGCAGCCCAGCAGAAGGGCAATAAGTATATAAGTCCAAAGAATGTTGTTAGTTGTATCAATCAGTTGTATAAAATAGTTCATTTATTGGGTTTCTTTTAATTGAAAATAGAAAGTATGTCCTCTGAATACTTGTTCTACCAGTTCAAACCGGATGAAGTCAGCCAACAGTCTGCATAATTCGTGCCGCGGCATCCCCGTAAGCTTCCTGCACTGGTTAAGTGTCAGGGCGCCTTGCTGGTCGAGAAGGGTAAGAAGTTCCTGTTCTCTGGGGCTGTAAGTGACGATAACTTTTTCGTCATTACGGTTGTGCTGCCAGATTTTTAAATGTACGGGGCTGGCCAGAATGTTCTCATCCTTGATGCGGACATAAGCCCAGGCCTTGCCTGTTTCGTCGAGAGCGCATATGGGTTTCCGGTCACTCTCTGCGACACGTACTTCAAGCACATCCTTTCCCTCCACCTTATATATATAGTTCTCTAACTTTACGGGAGGCTGGCAATACATCTGGGCGGCTGCATCAATCATGTAGATTTCTTCTTCCGAGCGTACACCGGCTATCTTACCGTTGTCTTTGACTCCCACCAGCAGTCGTCCGCCTTGCGTATTGGCAAAGGCGGACAGGCTTTTGGCGATTTTCCGTGCGTCCGATATAGCAAACTTGAAGTCTTGGCAGACATGTTCACCTTCACTGATAAGTTTCTGTATGTAGTTTGTTTCTGTTACAGTTTTCATGATGGGTCCGTACGGAGATAATATTGACCGGGCTGAAGGTCAGTCACAATGTTTGTGAGTCATGATGTCCAGCACCAGTTTGTCTGTTTCGTTCATACCCTGCGAGCCGATTTTGGTCAGGTTGCGGATACTGAGGTCTACATTGTCTTCAATGATTCCTTCTACGGAAGTTACACATTTGTTTTCCATAGCAAGGATGGCTGAAAGAACCGCAGTAGAAACCCCGCTGGTAAGCTTGAGTGCGCAGCTGGGTTTTGCACCGTCGCAGATCATTCCCGTCAGGTTGGCAATCATATTCTGTACTGCGAAGGATACCTGCTGATAGTTTCCTCCCATCAGGTATGTGATTCCGCAACTGCTTCCGGTAGCAGCAACGACGCATCCGCAAAGAGCAGAAAGACGTCCGAGACTCTGCTTGATATAGATTGCAGTCAGGTGACTGAGGATCAGTGCGCGGGTTAATTCCTCCTCTGATTTATGGTTGTCTTCTGCATAGACCACTACAGGAAGTGTGGCTGCAATACCCTGATTGCCGCTTCCGGAATTACTCATTACAGGAATCATCGCTCCGGCCATACGGGCATCACAGGCAGCGGAAGTGTATGAAAGGATATGTGTGAATGTATTGCTTCCCATAATCAGCCGTTCACTGTCGCTGCTGCATAAGGTTTTACCCAGTTCGTGTCCGTAGTTTCCTTTAAAGGAACGTTCGGCAGCCTGTTTGTTCAGGCGTCTGGCTTCCAGAATAAACTGGAGCTCTTCGATGGGAGATGTCGTAGCAAAGTCGTAGACTTTCTTCAGATTAAGTTCTACGGATTCCTCTTCTGTTTCACCGGAGGTTCCGCTTCGCTTGTCCATCAGTACACTGTCATTTTTACTCAGGTATACAAAGTTTGTATGCCCTCCGCTGATGATGGCAGTTGCTTTTTCTTCGCCGGCCATGCAGGTTACTTCAATGTAGAGCTTTTCTTCGATGTTCTCTTTCAGACTGATCTGGATGGCTTGTGCTTCAATCATTTTTTTACCGGCTTCAACGGCTTCCGGCGTGCTGTCTTTCAGCACTTCCAGCTGGTATTCCGATTTTCCGATCAGTGCTCCCAGGGCAACGGCAATGGGGAGTCCGATCATGTCCGTTCCGGGAATACCTACACCCATGGCATTTTTCAGAATATTGGCGCTGAGCAGCACCTGTATCTTTTGTGGACGCTGGTTTAGTGTCTCTGCAGCCTTGGCTACGCAAAGAGCTACGGCAATAGGCTCAGTACAGCCTATTGCCGGAACTACTTCCCGATTGATCAAGGCGATTATGCGTTCTCTCTCAGACTTGTCAATCATGATTATCTTTTATTTTTTATAATTTTTCAGACCTGTTTCAAGGAAGTTGATATATTTCTGAATGTCTTCGTCGTATGAATATGACTGGTTGAGCGGCATTCCTTCGTTGTCAATCAGAACATAGAACGGCTGTGCGTTGGCTCCGAATTTAGAGCGTTGCAGGTAGCTCCATTTGTCTCCGACAGTACGCAGGGTGCGTTCTTTGCCATTTTCCGTGATCTTGATCGGTTCCGCAAGTTTGGTCTTGTCATCAACAAACAGGGTAATCAGTACGTAATCCTCATTCAGCAGTTTGCTTACTTTAGGATCTGTCCATACTGCCAGTTCCATCTTTCGGCAGTTTACACATCCATATCCAGTGAAGTCAATCATTACAGGCTTTCCTTGCTGACGTGCGTATTCCATACCAGCTTCAAAGTCATTGAATTTAGCATGTACCTCATTCTTGTAGAGATTGAAATCCTGTGTCTGCATAGGAGGTGCAAAAGCACTGACTGCTTTCAGAGGTGCTCCCCATAATCCCGGGATCATGTAAACGGCAAATGCCAGTGAAATCAGTGCCATAAAGAAGCGGGGCACACTGACTTTGGTATCGTCGTCATCGTGCGGGAACTTGATTTTTCCCAGCAGGTACATACCCAGCAGGGCAAAAATGACAATCCAGAGTGCCAGGAAGGTCTCGCGGTCCAGAATACGCCATCCGTATGCAAGATCGGCAACTGACAGGAATTTTAAGGCAAAAGCAAGTTCCAGGAATCCCAGTGTAACCTTGATTACGTTCATCCATCCTCCGGATTTAGGCATAGATTTCAGCCATGACGGGAAGAGGGCAAACAAGGTGAAAGGCAGGGCAAGTGCGATAGCAAATCCTAACATACCGATAGCCGGAGCAACAACACTGCCGGTGGTTGATACTTCAACGAGCAGGAATCCGATGATCGGTCCGGTGCAAGAGAAAGAGACCAGCGACAGGGTGAATGCCATCAGGAAGATGCTGAGCAATCCTGTAGTCTGTTCAGCCTTGCTGTCTACGGCGTTACTCCACCTGGAAGGCAGGGTAATTTCGAATGCACCGAAGAAGGATGCTGCGAATACGATCAGCATCAGACAGAACAGAATATTGAAAATAGCGTTAGTGGACAGGGCGTTAAGTGCGCTTGCTCCGAAAATCAGAGTGATAGCCAGTCCCAATGTTAAATAGATCACAACGATGGAAGCACCGTATGTCCAGGCATCGCGGATTCCTTTCTTCTTATCTTTCGTACGTTTCAGGAAGAAGCTGACAGTCATAGGGATGATAGGCCATACACAAGGAGTGAACAGGGCTAAGAGTCCGCCGACAAGTCCGGTAAAGAAGATATAAATCCATGAGTGAGATTCTTCTCCAACCTGTTCTCCGAAGTTGTTCAGCTCGTTGATGACGGGTTTCCAGTAGTCTGTAGTCTGTACTTTCATAGCCGGAGTCAGAGGAATCAGAGCTACGCTTTGTGCCGTATCGCCTGATGTTGCTTCGTTGGCAGCATTTCCTTGCGCTTCAGCAGGAGCAGCAGCCTGTTTGCCGGAAGCAGTTCCGGTAAAGGTGAAATCAACGCTGGTCGGCGGAAGGCAATTTTCATCATTGCAGGCTCCGTATTCCAGGTAACCGGTCAGCTTGTAGGCACCGCCAGTCAGTTTGATTTTCTGAACAAACTGAGCTTTACTTTCAAAGAAACGTACCTGCATGCCAAAGATCGGGTCCATTTTTTCGATTTGTTTGCCTCGCGGAGTCAGTTTGCCTATCAGTTCTGCACCTTCAATCTTATCAACATTGAATGTGGCAGAGATAGGTCCTCCTTCTGGAAGGTCAGTAGAGTAGACATGCCATCCTTTGTCAACGGTGCCGGTAAAAATGATTTCGGCTTCGTTGTCTGAAAGTGCATTCCATTCCGTTTTAAACTTGACCGGATCTTGAATCTGTGCAAAGGCCGGCAAGCATAACAGGGCCATAAACAGCCAACTGAGTACATGTTTTTTAGTCATTGCTACTTGTTACTATGTTATACAATCGGTTATTACTTGGAAAAGTGTTGCAAAGATATCAAATTTTGGCTAATTCTCTATATAGGACAAGTAGTTTTGGCTATCGGAAGGCTCTGTCTAAAGGGTATATGAGGACAGAAAAGACATGCGGACCGGTCCTCCCTTTGCTTTTCCGTATGGGAGCAAAGGGAGGACCGGTCCGTCTTTGTTGGATATGGTGTAAAATGGGCTGGATAAAAAACAGTGCAGTCGTTTGTCAGAAAGGACAGTCCCGGATACCTTCCTGGGTCATTTCGGCTTTTATCCGTTTCAGTGCTGTCCGTAATCTTTTGGCCATCGTGCTTTTATTGAGATGAAGTTCCGCAGAGATTTGCATGTAAGTCATTTCCATATAAAAATGCATTTTGATAATTTGTTTGATTTGCGGAGGTTCTTTCTCCAGGATGCTCATCAGGACATATAAGATTCTTTCTTTTTTCTTTCTCTTCTTTTACAGTGTCGGACCAGGTGTCTCCTATATTCAGATCCGTAAGTTCCTGGGTAATGAATTCATGCTTTTTCTTGCGGTAAAAGCTGTAAACGTAGTTTTGTACGATGCGGTAGATCCAGGCCTGTATATGTCCGTTGCTGTAATATCCTTGACGGAGTTTTATTAAAATCCTACAGTAGATGTCCTGGCATAAGTCTTCAACATCTTCTTTGTTGCAGACCAGTGAACGTACGTTTTGTCGTATTTGTGGCATATGTCTTTGCAGGAGAATGTTTAATAGGTTTTCTTCTGAATTTGACTGATAAAGATTGAGTAACTCTTCGTCAGAAGTTTTTTTGAGTTTTTTCATAATTGAAATTAGGTATATTGCTGTGTTCTTTGTCAGAGACAGCAAGGTTTTCTTAACATTCTCGAGGGAGATGCTAAATGTAAATTGATTATAAATTTGTTTTGGATCGTAAAGAATGGGGGATTTTTAGGTTGAGTCCATTGTTTTTAGGTTAAAGGTTAACATTGCTCGTTTTTCTTTTGGTTTTATAAATTTATAATAAAAACGCGAAAGTTGTATAAAGGGGAAAGGTTTTTCCTCTTTTTTTGAAGAAATAATTGTTTTCAGCCCTCTTTTCTTATGGAATGACTATAAATCCGGCTTTTGTCGCCGTAACAAGGAAGGGCGATTGCCTGGTTTTAAAAATGGATTGAAAAGAAATATCAAAAAAATATTCCCGAAAATTTGCAGATTCCAAAATAATGCGTACCTTTGCATCGCCTTTGAGAAACAAGGCACTCTCAAAAAGAGTTTTGGAGAGGTGGCAGAGTGGTCGATTGCGGCGGTCTTGAAAACCGTTGTGCTGCGAGGCACCCGGGGTTCGAATCCCTGTCTCTCCGCAAAAGGATGTAAATCAAGCTATTATTTGATTTACATCCTTTTTTCTTTATATCTTCTTTACCCTTCGAAAACTTGTTTATAGCACCCCATCGCATTTGAGAACAATTCCTATTTGTTACCCTTTTTACGAATAATCATAACATTCCTTGCTATTAATATAATACCGATTAAAATAAAAGGAATACTCAACAACTGTCCCATATTGAAGAATAAAGAATCTTCAAAACCTTTTTGATTTTCTTTAGTGTATTCTAAAAGGAAACGCACGAAAAAGATTGCAAAAATACTTAAACCAAAATAGAAATAGCTTCCGATTTTAAACAGATGTCTTTTATATTTATATATTGAATAGGCAATTAGAAAAATAATAAAATAACATAATGACTCATAGAGTTGTGATGGATGTCTTGGTAAATCATCAACTTGCGTAAATATAAAAGCCCAAGGCAAATCTGTCGGACGTCCAATAATTTCAGAATTCATTAAATTTGAAATTCTGATAAAAGCCCCGCCCAATGGAGCCAGAATGGCTATGATATCTATAATCTTAGAGAACGGGATATGAACCTTTCGCGAGTATAATAACATGGAAATAAACAAACCAATCGCTCCCCCGTGACTTGCCAACCCCTTGTATCCTATAAATTCATAAACTCCATTGGCATTCTCTTTAAATGGAATAAATATTTCAATGATATGAGAAGAAAAATATTCAAAATCATAAAATAAACAATGCCCTAGTCTTGCACCACCGAAAATACCAAGAACTGCATATATAAAAAGCTTTTCCATTGCATCAGGAGTATAAATATTCTCCTTCTTATTATATATGACCAATTATATAATAACATAAGACAAGCCCAGTAACAAAAATCAAACCATAATATTGAAGCTTAACTGAACCAAGACTAAATATTACAGGGTCTATATCCCAATTTACGTATAATATCATATTCATTGATTTGAGGTTTAAATTCTATGCAAATACCAGAAGATTACCTTTGTTCGTCACGTAACCGACAGAGTTCCGGTGTGTTTTTCCTCAGACTTCTGAGGAACTTCGATTTCGTTACGCATTACAGAAACAATCTGGCAGTAGATTTATTTTTATAAAGGGTATCAAGAGTTCTACAAATGTAGTGCTTATAATTGATTTATTGCATTGCCGATGAAATAAATTACGTAAATCATTTATGTTCTATATAACTTGTATTCTCAAGACAATATATTGCCTCTCCTCTGTCTCCATTTTCCAGATCTGTTAATTCGATCTTAAATATTTTATAGGGCAGTGTTGTCGTTTTTTTAGGCTCACTCACTGTTATATAGTAAGCTATTCCGTATTCAGTTTCTTCATAATATTCTTTTATTTGCTGCTTCATCAAAACATCCACGCTTTCTCCATCAATCCATACTTTTATGCCTACCTTATCAATTGTTGGAGCAATGTTATCACATTTGGCCGCATCAGCAGATGACTTTTGAGCAATATTTGACAAATCCTCTTTATGTTGAGCGTTTTGTATGCCTCTATTTGTAAGAAATCTTGTTAAGCTCATAGGACGGACATAGATCTGATAGGCTGGTACACCTCCGGGGATTTGAAAAGCGTGTACTCCGTATGCTTCCATTCGGTTATATTGTATATTTAAGGTTGTATCTCTGTCTGCAATAAAGTTCCAGCCCCAAAACCCCAGTCTCAAGTCCTCATTATTTGTTCCTGCTTTCATTGTATGAGGATAAGTATCCATATCTATAGCACCTATGTTGCTATATTTGCCTTTGGGTATATTTATTTGATATGTCCCATTCTCGTCAGTTTTCGTTTCAAAGAGAACATCAAAATTTGAATTTTGAAACATAACAGAACAATTATCAATAGGATTTCCGTCATAGTCAGAAACTTTTCCTGTTATTGTTACCAGGTCTTTTTGCTTTTGTGCATTAATAGTTGAGCTCAAACAAAAAAACAGGACTAAAATACTTAATAATTTCATTGTGTTTATTTTTTAGGTTGTAATCTGTCATTTAATTCTTTGTTTCAATCATTTAAGCAGAAGGAAAATTCTTATCAGCCTTCCATTGATTGCAATGTCCACGGCCCTAGCCAAACCAATAAAAGCAGAACCGGCTTCATTGATTTTAAATACAAACCCCGGTCTTATTGTAATCAAGCCCAGTATTTCCATCCGTGAGTTCACAGGACGAAAAAAGTTCTTTATGGCCCGTTGCTGCATGATTGATATTCCGATTATCCTTGCAAAAATAATCAAAAATTCCAACCCTCCACGTTATTCTATTTCCATTCGCTGATTCAGACAAAATATATCTGAGCACATCAAACAGATTCTTTAAGCACTCTTCGATCAACGGCCCCCCTTACGGAGATTCCATAGTTTCTCTGCAAATTTGAACAATTATCATTCAATCATTTTGAGGAAATTAAACAAAAAAGATGTAAACAGATTCAATTTTTTCCTACTTTTGTGAAGATTTATTCGATATGTTATGAAAAAATATTCACTTCTACTCTTTTTTATATTAATATGTAGTACCGGCATCGCACAAAGCCGTAAATCTGTCTCAATATTAGGTGACTCATATTCCACCTATGAACATTATCTTTATCCCGATACCAACGCTGTATGGTATTTCCAAAAAGTTCGTGCAAACAACAATGTCAGTTCTGTAACCCAAACCTGGTGGCACAAATTCATTAAAGAAAACGGATATCACTTATGTATAAACAACTCTTTTTCCGGATCAACCATTTGTCATACCGGATACAGGAAAGAAGATTACTCCAACCGCTCATTTATCACACGAATGAACAATTTGGGATGCCCTGATATAATTTTCATTTTCGGGGCAACAAACGATAGCTGGGCCGAGGTTCCTATCGGAGAATATCAATATCAAAATTGGAGTAAAAAGGATCTGTACAGTTTCCGACCAGCCATGGCTTACATGCTGGAATATATGCAGAATCGCTATCCTAACGTAGAAATCTATTTTTTACTCAATTGCGATCTTAAAATAGAAATCAACGAATCAGTCAAAACTATCTGTGCACATTACAATATTCCCTGCATTGAATTGAAAGATATTGATAAACAAGGAGGACATCCTTCCATTAAAGGTATGGAGCAAATCAATGAGCAATTGAAAGCTTTTATAACTCAACAAAAATCAATGAAATAGATCTACATAAGACACTACAAGACCCGAACAAACAAGCCCTCAAAATCGACCGCACGATCCGGCCTCAACGACCGCTCGATTCAGCTCCAACGACCGCATAATTTGCCTCCAACGACCGCACGATTCCGGCAGGGTTTCCAGAAGGCTTCGGGCTTTTAAAAAAACGTTTCGGGCTTTTAATGAAAACGCCGAAACGAATCAATGAAAACGTTTCGGCGTTTTTTCCGGACATATAAGTTCCTATTTTCAGGCAAGTTACGCAATGGTTTATTTTATCCATTCCCGGCCCAAACTTAACGTACAAAGAGATTCTATGCGGATGGTAAAATCACCCAGACTGTTGGGCACATAGGGATAAAGTTCGGAATTCGAACTGGAATAAGGCAAATATTTCACCTTCATGGCACGGATCGTGCCGCGTGCATCATAGCGTCCGTCGTTGTTGTCCACCATATATAAAGTGTCTGCCAGCCCCGATTCGTCGAATGAAACACCCCATAGGGTAACGGCATGCGTTGACCAGTTTTTGCCCAGATTGATAACGAACATCATACCTTGTCCGGAAGACAATGCATGCTTGACGATACGGTTGAACCCATCACGCGTCAATTCGTAATTCGAGTATTCTTTTCCCAAAGAATTCGTTCCCAGCCAGGAGCGGAAAAAGCCGGCAGACGGATCCACGGGATCTGTTTCATAAATCCGCTTCTGGAATACTCCGTTAAAGAACCAGTTGACGGCTTTCAACGGATACTCTCCCCGGTTGGGAAAATGATCCTTGTAAAGTTGGAAAACCTGACTGTGCAACATGTCGGACGGCACCGCCTCCGGCCCCTGATAAGCCCTGACAGCTTCCGTACCGGCATTTTGTGCCAGCCACCAATGAATCAGATTTGAAGCTGAAGCTGCCCAGCACATCAGTCCGTCATCTCCGGAAGTAATCCCCGACGGATTCACCTTGTTACAGTCAAACCACCCGCAACCATCCGTCCATTTCAGCTGGGTATGGTCGGCATTCCATTGTTCAGGAAGCGGTTCTTTGATGCCATACACCCAGCGGGTAGTTCCGGAAAAAGCATCAGGCTCTGCTTCCTTCCGGAGACGGATGCGGTAAACAATCTCCTTTCCGGCTTCCAGCCTCTCCAACGGCTGCCCTGCCAGCGACTCCGGTAAGGGCATGGCCAGTTCCTTGTCACCGATGCGAATCTGTATCCAATCCTCAGAACGCAGGTCACCGGCCTCCTGAGGACACAACAGGGCAGTCCACGTGTTGTCTGATTCCTTCAACGGAGTGACCCACTGATATCCGGCAGGCTCGCCCGATGTTCCTTCCGACAAATCGAAAGGAATCCGGCAGGCTGTGCGGACTCTGATTTCTCCGGCGGCAATCTGATGCCCGTCGAAAGACCCGTCGGGAGATTCCAGCCGGATACGCAACCGGTGAAGCGCATGTCCGAAACACAAAGCAACCGTTTCGCCTGCCCGTACATGTGTCCGTGCCACCAGAAGATCCGAACGGAGATATCCTTCACCGTCCTGTTGTGTCTCGATCCGGTGGACATAAGAGGACTCTGAATCTCCGGCATCATTCACCAGCCTTCCGGAAGGAGAGGCATGCCAGGCCGTAAAAATCACTTCTCCGTTTCCTACTTCACTCCAGGGAACAAACGGCTTCCAGCCATCGGATTCCAGATGAAGGACATAACGGCGGACCAGACCGGAAGTGACATTGTGGGCACTGACCACAATCGTATCGCCCGGAACGAACTCTCCCCGACCGTCCGTCTCAAGCCGGGCCCGTGAAAGATCGGAAACAATGGACCACATCACATATCCGGAACCTGCCGGACCGGATGCTTCCGAAGGAAAGGGTGTACTGCACGATCCACATACAAAAATGGCAACTACAAGGATTGCACGGAGGACAAAGGTTAGCACGGAGATCTTCATGGGCGTTTTTTTGGATATTCAGATTTGAAACATTTACCGATGAAGAAAACAACTTCCAAAGAAAAGTAAAGGTTCGCTACGGCCGGGGTATTTTAAGATTTGTTGGGAAACAAGGCAGAGGAAAGAGGTCCAGCACTCTCAGGCCGGAAAGAAAGAACACAAAAGGGACAAACTGTTTCACAACAGCCTGCCCCCACACCAACAGTCATGTAAAAAAGATCAGAGTTTATTCCTGTCGGCTTATCGTATAAACAGCAGTTCTCTATATTTCGGCAAAGTCCACATCTGATTGTCGACAATCAGTTCCAGCTTGTCAATGTGATAGCGGATTTCCTCCAGCATCGGAGCCACGGTATCGTGATAAGCTACGGCTTTTTCGCGTTCCGTCTCAATCCGATTGGCCACTTTGCGGGCCTCAATCAGGGCATCTACATGCTCCTTGATGTAAGCCGTATGGGCAGCTATCTCACGGATGATAGCCACGTTTTCAGAAGAAAGACGGGCTGATTCATCTTCGGCAAAAAGCTGATTCATCTTATAGACATTGTCGATCAGAC
>ENA-OPUE01001135-OPUE01001135.1-human-gut-metagenome-genome-assembly--contig:-NODE-1135-length-17434-cov-4.681052_pt1 | contig 17434 bp, 18 predicted proteins | sample MGYA00241466_ERZ501924 | MGnify/ENA primary metagenome ERZ501924 (study PRJEB25962, sample SAMEA2042223) | human gut metagenome | biome: human gut; feature: human-associated habitat; material: faeces...
ATAAAATCATTCAACGGTTTATTTTTTGAATAATCCTCTTTCATTTTTTCAAGATTTTTCTTATCTGTTTGAGATAAGAATCTTTCTACATATTGTAATTTAGCGTTATTTTTAGCATTTGAGTGTTGAACAAGATATTTCAAAATATCAGTTTTAAAGCTACTAAACATTAAGCTCTTTAATGAAGAGGCATCAGTTGATTCAACCATTTCTCCAATTGCTTGAGATCGTTCTCTTGTATTTAATTGTTTAAACGCTTCCTTCTTTTCAGCAATTGATTTTTCTTTAAACTCTTTAGAAGTAATTGTTTTTAGAATACTTGCACTAGAAAGATTTCTGTTTGTAGAAACAGTAACTACATTATCATTTTTTGCTGATGAAGTTTTAGTTGTTTGAGTTTGTGGTTGAACATCTTTTTGAACTTTTGCTTTTTCAGCTGCTTCTTGAGCTTCTTTTGCACGTTGAGTTTCAGCTTTTTTAGACTCTGCGACTTCTTTATCTCGTTGAGCTTGTTCTTCATAACGAACTTTAGCTTCATCCAAAGCTTTTAATGTCTTTTCAGAACCTTGTTCTTTCAACATTTTAACAACATCGTCAACGTTTTCAGGATCTAATTCATAAGCATGGTTTGCTAAATTTGTCATTGCGTCTTCATTACCTGAATCAACAGTTCTTTGTGCGATTTCTTGTTGAATTTTTGCATTTTCATACATTTGAACAAAATCAGCATTTGTAATGTTATAAATATCATCAACATCATGCTTACGACCTAAATCATCTGCCATTAATTGGTTTTCTTCTTGATACTTATGGCCTTGTTTACCTTGTTCGCTTAAGTATGCCTTTCTTGCATCTTCAGATAATTCTTCAAAACCTTTATAACGTTCAGTAATCACTTGAGCTTGAACTTTTGCATCTTGAATACTAGTTTCTGACGTTACACCTAAACGAGCAACAGCTTGCCTTTCTTCTGGTTTTACTGTATCTATAACTTTAGAAGTAACTCGGCATAAACTGGCCTTTTGTTCATCACTAGCATTATTCAGATCAAGCGTTTCACTCTTTTTCAATGCAGCTTGTGTGTTACCACTTAATAAATCCAATTCAATTTCTGCACAACCTGATAGCGCACAAACTTGAGCTTTTGTTACGCCATTACTATCTGTACAGATATTTTGAATTTTTCCTCCTTTTTGACCAGTTTTTTCAAAAAATACATCTGCTATTTCTTTTTCTACTTTTTCAACAGATTCTTTATCGCCATTTAAAGCTTCTAACAATGCATCATGCGTGCTTTTTGTACTTTCAATAGCTTCTGTTGCTGTTCTTGAAAAAGTAGAAGCATCTCTTTTCATAGCTGACATGCCCGCTTGTTCAATGTTATCTGCAGAGATTGTAGCAATGTTAGAACCTAATGTTTGTGCATAATGAGTACCTTGACCAAAATCATCAGCAAGTTCTTCTGCATCTCTAATGGCTTGAGCTTGGTCAGCAGATGTTAAGCCTCTTTCTGAAATACCTTGAGTAATTGCTGCTTGTGCTGTTGTAACTTGAGCTTCTACAGAATCACGAGATGTAATAATTCTACTATTTGCATGTTTTCTTGCAACTCTAGACAAACCACCTGCAATCGACATTAAGTAAATACCTGATGTAGATGAACGGTCTGTGTTCTTTAATAATTCATCAATTTTTCTTTCACGTTCTTCCGGTGACATATTTTTCATGTTTTCTTTGATATATCTTGCCATCAAAGTTTTTCTGTCATCATCAGTTTTAATATTTGCATAATCTCCTGGGAACGCATTTTGCAATTCTTCATCTACAGAATTACCATCCTTTTGGTATCCACGTTCACCAAAGAATGCTTCTCTTTCACGAGTTGTACCATTTGCCATGTGTTCAATTACACGACCGTCAACATATTCAGATGATACCAATTTATATTTTTTACTTACTCCTTGGTACATTTTTAATTGTTCGGCCGTCATTTGTTCTTTGTGTTCTGAACCATCATCGTGAATTTTTATAATTTCACCAGTTTGTTGATTATATTTTACACTTACAACTTTTGACATTTCCGGATCTGCAATTTTACCGGCAAATTTAGATTTAACTTCATCACCTTTAGCAAATTGTTTAGTCAAGAATGAATCAACAGTATCATTTGACACTTTTGCAAAATTAAAATTCATGTTTTTAAACCAATTGTCATTTGCCTTTTTGAAATCAGCAGCATAATCTTTGCCCAACGCACCTGATGCAGAAGCTAATTGACCAACATTTTGAGTTTGTGACAATGAAGGAGTATTTGAATTTCCGCCACCAAAGCCATTGCCAAAAATAGACGTACTTTGGCTTGATAATGGAACATTTGCGTTAAATTTTGGAGTATTTCCAAAATTAAATTTAGTTTTTGATGTAAATGTAACAGGAGTCTTTTTTTGTGCATTTTGGTTGTTATTAAAACCAAATACAGAACCTCCTGCATTTCCTTTTAAGTCTTTTAAATTTGCAGTATTCTTAGCCCCTGAAAAGCTGATTTCGATGTTGTTTGCTTTTGCAAACGCCATAACCTCTTTATCAGAAGCTGTTTTTGGTAAATTATAGAGTTGTCTGATGTTTTCTAGAGTTAACGCCATAGTTTATCCATAGTTTTACTAATACTATATTTATATAAAGAGGTTTTATATTCAGTTATTGTCATGATTTCAGCCAAGTTTTTAAAATTTTTACAAAAATTTACAAACAGCCAAAACCATGATGTCTACATGATTTGAAACCATTTTTCACAAAATCCATTTTATACGTGATTTACTTTTTTGTAAATATTTGTTAACATAAAATCATCTAAAAAGGCAACTTTTTTTGAAAAAATTTCTTTATATAAGTACGAGAGATTTAAAGAGGATTTTAAAATGGATAACAAAGTAATTAGATTACAAGTTTTAGATAAAGTTGAAACACCTGTTGAAAAAGAAGAAAAAACTGTTTCTGTTCCAACTTCAAACGTTTCAAATCCTATTTACAAAAAAATGTTGGCATTTCACCACGCAAAAATCGGTGAAAAATTATCTGTTAAAGATATTTTGCGTTAATATTATGTTATGTCATACGTTAAAAATAAAATTTATTTAGCTCTGAGCAAAACTCAAAAATCAGCGCTATGTAACTTTTTAAGGGCATTGGTAAAAAAATGTCCTGATTTTGACGTTCAAAAAATATACGAAAAATTTATTGAAGACGAAGAATATTATTTCAAAATGGAGAATCCTCATTTTGAATTTCTCGAAGACCTTCTCTACGATGAAGACTTCAAGTCTGACACACTTTTGTATTTAAAAGAATGCAAGTCATATTACGATTACAAAGAAACACAAAAACCTTTAATTGAGGCACAAAAAGCCTTTGAAAAACAAAAACGAAAATTTTTGCAAGACGTTAAAATGCAAAAAGAACCACCGACAAAAAAACAACTTTATTATTACGAGCGTTTGTGCAAAAAATATAATATAGACAAAAAAGATACAAAAAATTTGTCAAAATTTGATTTAAAAACAATGATAAGTGAGATTTTAGATGAGTATAGTAGAAATAGTGAAAATATTGACCTCAGCGGGGATTGAGCAAAACGAGGCTAATGCCGAAGTTAAAATGCTTATTGAACATTTCTGCGGTTACAGTGCCATTGATATCGTTATGGGCAAACGTTTAGACGAAAGTAAGCTTAATCTTGTCAGAGAAAAAGCGCAACTTCGTGCCCGTACTCGCATGCCAATCCAACATATTTTAGGATTTTCATACTTTATGGGCGATAAGTTTAAAGTTTCCAAAGATACTCTTATTCCTCGTGATGAAACTGAAATTTTAGCAAGAAAAGCTATTGATATTATCAATAAAAACAATCTTAAATCTGCGCTTGATATCGGAACCGGCACGGGTATTTTGGCTTGCACTATAGCTAAATACACATTGAGCAACGCAACGGCTCTTGACGTGTCAGAAAAAGCCTTAAAAATTGCAGAAGAAAATATTAAAAATTTAGGTTTAAGCAAAAAGGTTAAAGTACTTAAGTCTGATTTATTTGAAAATGTGGATGAAAAATTTGATTTAATCGTTTCTAATCCGCCATACATCCCCCTAAGCGAAAAAGCTACAATTCAAAAAGAAGTAACTTTTGATCCTGAATTAGCACTTTTCACTAAAGATGCCAAGGGTTTAGAATTCTATGAAAAAATTATTAAAGAAGCTAAAAATTATTTAAACAAGAATGGATATTTATTGTTTGAAATGGGCATAGATCAAAGCAAAGAGATAAAAGAACTTTTAGAAACTAATGGTTACAAAAATATCGAAATCATAAAAGATTTAGCAGAAATTGACAGAGTCGCAATCGCTCAAATTTAAAAATATTGACTTTAAAAAATAAATCATTAAATAAATCATACAAATAGATGTATAAACAAAATGCATTATGCTCCATAATGTTAATGTGAGAGTGTAATATGCCTTTCGTTTATAGACTACAAAAAGTACTTGATTTCAGAATACGTAAAAAAGAAGAGCAATTGATGGTTCTTCAAAAAGCTCAGCAAGCGTTATACGAGGCTGAGGCAGATATTCAACGTAACAACACTGAAATTGAAGTTACAAAACAAAACCAAAGACACGCTGATTTCACAATGATGGAAGCTTATGACAACTACTTACATCATTTATGGGAAAAAGCAGAACAGCTTGAACTTGTAAGACAAGAAAAAGAAGAGATTGTTCAGCAGGAAATGCAAAAACTTGTCGAACTGGAACAAGCGGTAAAAGTACTTGAAAAACACAAGGAAAAATCAAGAGATGCCTACATTGCAGAAGAAAAAGCTGCAGAATTGAAAAATATGTCAGAATTAGGTGTTCAAAGATACTTCCAACAATCTAGAGAAACACGAGAAGAGCAAGAGTTGCTAGAGCAATATCAAAGAGAGATAGAGAGAGAACATGGAAATTAACAAAACATCAGCCCAAAAAATTGATAACAATGTTCAAGTAGCACAAGCTACAACAACAAAACCTGCCGTAAAAACTGCAGAAGGTACATCATTTAAGGATGCTGTATCCATGATGTCTGACATTGATGCTGCAAACAATGCAAAAACTGACGTTAAACCGGCAAACACAACAGAAACAGCGGGTAAAACTGTAAACTCAACAAAAGATTTTCAGTTTATCTCTACAACTGAAAATAAAACATCTTTTGATAAAACTTTAAACAAAGAAAACCTTTCAGCAAGTGAAAAGTTAAACATTCATCAAAAAGCAGAAAAAGAACTTGTAAAAGAAATCGTTTTAGTTAACAACAAACAAGTTGAATTAAAATCAAACAAAAATGAAAATCAAATGGCACAAGTTTCTACAGCAATAAAATCAGACAAAGAAATTGAAACAGAAAAAAATGATAAATCAAAATTAAACAGAGAACATTCAAAAGATTCTGATTTATTAGATTTATCAAGCAACAATCGTAATCAAGAATCAAATTTAAACGACAACAATGGAGTTTCTAACGATATTGATATCATTGACAACGGTGTTACTCCGGATAATAAAGCTGCAAGCACTATAGCTCGCAACAATAAAGACATTGAAGTCATCGGTTCAACCGCAAGTGCAGATGTTAAAAATCTCGACATCGTTGAAGATGATTTAGTTTCAAATGTTACTAAAAATAATACAAAAAACAATTTGTCACAAAACAACTTTGATTTTGACAAATTGGGTAAAAATAGTGAAAAATTAAATGCAAAAACAGAAGTTAAAGGTGAAGTAAAATCTACTACAAACAAAGGAATTACCGGCAATAAATCAAATTCAAAAGTTGACAATGACGTAAAAATCATTAAAGATATAGCACAAGAAGTTGGTGACATAACACCGGAAGATGCAGTTAAATTAAACAAAAACGATACAAATTCTAAAGATATGAAAGTTATAACTTTCGCGCCAATTTCGCCTGTACAAGAGTTGAAAGAAAATTTAACAACAAACAAAACAAACGACATTGTTAAATTTATTGATGCAAATCTAGAAACAGCAAGTTCTAAAAAAACAAGCAAATCTAACTCGGCATCAGCAGCTAAGAAAGCCGAAGAAAAAGCAATCAAAATGACAGAAGCCGATGCAAAATTCTTCCAAAACTTAGTTGAAAATAACTCTCAGGTTGCACAAGATGCAAAAGCTACTGATATGGCAAATCAGGCAACACTAAAAGACATTGAAGAAACACATTCAGCAAAAGTTTCAAAGAGTTTATTAAATGCCTTAAAAGAATCTCAAGAAACAAACAAATCTTTCCGTGTTGACTTTGACAAAAACCTCTCTGTAATCTTGAAAGTTAACCGTGCCGGCAAAATTTCAGCAGAATTCTTACCGGGAGATGCTGCAGTAGAACAATATCTAAAATCAAACATCCCATTATTGAAACAAAAATTCAATGATGAAGGACTAGAATACGAAAACTTGTCATATCGTGATCAATCAAGAAAAGACAAGGAAGAAAAACGTAATAACAGAAACAACAAGGAGAACGGCTATGAATGATTCATTTGTAACAGCGCTTAATACGCAAAAAGCCACAACCGAATGGATGAATACCCTTACAACCAACATGACTAACATGTATACTCCCGGTTTTAAGGAGAATAAGGTTACCTTCAAAACATTCTTAGGCGGTGCCGTTCTTGACAATTGCGATAAAAACTTTGGTCAAGGTAAATCTACGCCAGGTACGGCTAACGCAAACCTATTCCTTGAAGGTGAAGGTTTCTTCGTTACACGTACAAACGAAGGTAAAGTAATTTACACAAGACATGGTGAATTTGATTTCAACAACGAAGGTGTTTACACAAACAAAGATGGCTATACAGTTCAAGGTTACATCTTAAATGACAAAGGTGAAATCATGGCCGGTACAAAGTCATTAAGTGCAGACCTTTACGAAGAAACAATTACAAAAGGTGGAGCTCTTGATGTTCCGACAACAAACATCAAACTTTGGATTGATCCAAACAACGGTAAGTATTTAGGTAAGTACGATGATTACGAAATTAAAAACGACGGTACTATCTATGGTAAAGCCGACGGCGGTAAAAAACGTGTTCCGTTGTACAAAATCGCCACAATGAGTTTCCACAACAAAAATGGTTTATATGAAATCAAAGATGGTCAATACATTGAAACAGAAGAATCTGGTAGACCGGTTCTTGGACGTAACGAAATTCGTTCAGGTTTATTAGAATTGTCTAACGTTGGTTTTAAAGATAATATCGCAAACTACCAACAAGCAAAAGTTCAAATGGAACTTGCTAACAAATTAATTTCATCTCAAAAAGAATTGCTACAAGAAGCAATGAGATTGGTATCATCTTAATAGACTTTAAGACTATAAGAGTTTAGTCGTTAAGTCAAACTAAAATTAAAATGACATTTAAATAATAAATAACTTATTGTCTTATCCCTTATAGTTTTTTTTAAATTTATAGCCGAAATAACAAACCACAGTGCATTTTTAGCACTGTCTGGTTTGGTGTGAAAATTTGTTTTATTAAAAAGAAAGATTTTAGAGTAAATTCAAGTACTGAGGGTTTAACAGGCGCCCTCTTTTTTTTGCGCTTTCATAACCATTGTTATCAAGCAATTAATAAAAAGTCTGTCAATAGAATTGGCAGACATTAAATAAACACGAGGATATTAAGAGAGAGAGTATAAAAAATCTTTGTTTTCATTAGCACATATAAACTGATGCACTAATATCTTTTTATCCTTTTTATTAAATTGTTTTGTTGCTTATCGCTTACACTTATATTAAGTATTTTTAGTTCAAAAAATTGCCTTTTTAGTATTCATGCTAATTTCAGACTATTGCTCAATTCGAACTTGCAGTTTATTTCTCTTCGTTGTCATTCACCATGTCGTCATTACTTCATCATTCCACTTCGCTTCAGCCTACCGAAAGTTTAAAAAATTGAGGCATGCCTTTGGCATGCCTCTTGTATATAATGTATGCAGAAAATTTCTGAACAATAAAAGATTAACGTTTTGAGAATTGGAATCTTTTTCTTGCTCTTTTTTGACCGTATTTTTTACGTTCTTTAACACGTGGGTCACGAGTTAACAAACCTTCTGATTTTAATACTGATTTGTATTCTTCGTTAACTTTAACCAATGCTCTTGCAATACCGTGTCTAATAGCACCAGCTTGTGCAACTACACCGCCGCCTACAGCTTTAACTCTTACATCATATTTGTCTTGATTTTCTGTTAAAACTAATGGACGGAATACCATCATTTCGATAGCAGGTCTATTGCCGATGTGGTCTAATAATTTTTTACCGTTTACAAAAATACGACCTTTACCTTTTACAAGTTTAACTACAGCAATTGATGTCTTTCTACGACCTGTTGCCATAACTTCTTTATTTGTTGCCATTATTTAGCCTCCTTTTCTAATACGATAGGTTTTTGTGCAGCATGTGGATGTTCGCTACCTGCATAAACTTTCAATTTGTTAAATTGTTCAGCACCTAAAGTATTGTGTTGAAGCATACCTTTTACAGCTTTTTCAATTGCTAATCTTGGATCTTTTTCCATTAATTCTTTGAAACTTGCTGATTTTAATCCACCCGGATACATTGTGTGGTGGTAGTAAATTTTGTCAGTTTCTTTGTTACCTGTAACTCTTACTTTGTCAGCATTGATTACGATAACAAAATCACCAGTATCTACGTTTGGTGTATATTCTGGTTTGTTTTTACCTCTTAAAATATTAGCAACACGTACTGCTAAACGACCTAAGATTTCATCTGTAGCATCGATTACGTACCATTTTCTTTCTACTTCTAGAGGTTTTGCTGAATAAGTTTTCATGCTTTTTTCTCCATTTATGTTTTTAGTATTCTACTTTCAATAATGTCAATCCGTTTGGACTAACTGTTTTACCAGCTTTTTCTCGGTTCTGTGCATCTAAGACATATTCCATAAATTCTGGCTTTTCGTCATTTCGCTCAATCATTAACAGCGTTCCGACTATTATTCTTACCATATTATATAAGAACCTGTTTCCTGAAATATCCAGTATAATCAGGTCGTCATGTCTGTAACAATTTGCTTCGTATATTTCACAAACTGTATATGGATTTGAGCTTCCGGAATTCTTGAAACTTGAGAAATCATGTTCGCCTATCAAGTAACCTAAGGCTTTATTCATTCTTTCTACATCCAAGCTATTTTCTACCCTTAATAAATCACCATCAAACGCCTTTCGTTGTTCTCTGTTTACAAAAACGTATCTGTAATACCTTTTCTTTGCTGATTTTTGAGCGTGAAATGAACTGTCAACTTCTCGTACATCAGAGATTGAAATATCTTTCGGTAATAGTCCGTTTATTGAATTGATAAACTTAGAAGCAACAATATTGTTATCTAAATCAACATGAACCGTTTGTCCGATTGAGTTAACCCCTGCATCAGTTCTTCCGGAAAAGACCGTTTTAATTGGTCTTGTATTGTCCGGAGTTGGTTGAACTCCGCTATATGTGCATATCGCCTTTTCAAGTAGTCCCTGAATGGTTGGAGTGGGTTGCTCTTTTCCATTCGGGTCCAACTGAATTTGGCTTCCTGCATAATTTTTACCTTGATATTGTATTAAAAATGCATATCTGGTCATTATTATACAAGTTGAATTAATGCCATTTCGCTTGCATCACCACGTCTTGGTGGTAAGTGATAAATTCTTGTGTAACCACCGTTACGGTCTGTATATTTTTTACCGATTACACAGAATAATTTTCTTAAAACAGTTTGTTTTGGAAGTTTTTTACCTTCTTCAACTGTATCAAATACTTCACCAGTAGCAACATCAATATATTTACCGATTTCTTTATCGTAAATAAATTTTGCTGCTTGACGACGTGCATTTAAGTCACCTTTTTTAGCTAAAGTGATTAAACTTTCAACATATGGTCTTAAAGCTTTTGCTCTTGCCAATGTTGTTTTAATTTCGCCGTGAGTTAATAACTCTGTAGCTAAAGCACGCAATAGAGCATCTCTTTGGTCTTGAGCTTTGCCTAGCGTATGTTTCTTTGTTAAGTGTCTCATTGTCTTTTCCTTTATATATTATTTTGTTCTTTTCAAAAGTTAATTATTAAACCATTTCTTCTTCTGGTAATTCTGGGCTTGGAGCCAAGTCTAAACCAAAGTGGTGTAATCTTTCGATAACTTCATCTGATGATTTTTTACCGAAGTTTTTAATGTTTAATAAGTCATTTTCTGATTTCTTTAACAATTCAGCCATTGAGTTGATGCTTGCTCTTTTTAAGCAATTATAAGCTCTTACTGATAATTCCAATTCTTCAATTGTAATTGATGTTGTTGGTTCTTCAGCTTCGTCTTTTGTATCTTCAACAACTTGGCTTGGTTGGTTTACAACTACCGGTTGACCAGAGATTGCAGCGATTTGCATAAAGTGGTCAATTAATAATTGTGCTGATTGAGATAATGCTGTTGTTACATCAATTGAACCGTTTGACCAAATTTCTAATGTAACTTTATCAAAATCGATTGAATCGCCTACACGAGTTGGTTCTACGTTGTATGCAACACGTCTAATTGGCATAAATGCTGCATCAATTGGTAACATATCGATTGAAGCACCTGCTTTTGCATCTCTTGGTACATCGTGAGCAACATAACCTTTACCAGTTTCTACAATGATGTCAGCATGGAAGCTGCCACCATCAGCAATTGTACAAATCAACCAGTCTGGGTTTACAACTTTTACACCTGCCGGTAATTGTAAATCGCTTGCAAGTACAGGACCTGCTGTATCAATGTCTAATCTTAAGTGTTGAGGTTCTTTTGAATCAGTTTTGATTACTAAACCTTTTAAGTTTAACATAACGTCAATAACGTCTTCTAAAACACCTGGAATTGCTGTATATTCGTGAGTAATACCTTCAATTCTTGCAGATGTTACGGCTGTACCTTCTAAACTTGATAACAATACTCTTCTCAAAGAGTTACCAATTGTGTTACCAAAACCTTTTGATAAAGGTTCAATAACGAATTTACCGTATTGAGAACCGTCTGAATCAGTTGTTGTATTTACTGTTTTAATTTTTAATTCCATTTTCTTATTTTCTCCTAATTTTTTGGATTTGTAGCAACGTTTTAAATATCTTCAATTAGTTAGTTTTTAGTGACTATTTTGAATAATATTCGATTACAAGTTGTTCTTTTAATTCAGAGTCAAGTTCTTCTCTTTCAGGAACTCTGTCAAAAGTGATTTTTAATGCATCTGCATCTTTTGTAATCCAAGCTGATTCACAAGGCATGTCGATTAATTCTAACACGCTCTTTAAGAAAGATTGGCTTTTTTCTCTGATTGTAACTACATCGCCAGCTTTTAATAAGTATGATGGAATATTTACTTTTTTACCGTTAACTAAAACGTGACCGTGGTTAACGATTTGTCTTGATTGTTTTCTTGTAATACCGAAACCAGCTCTGAATAATACGTTATCTAATCTTGATTCTAATAATTGTAACAAGATTGTACCTGTAACGCCCTTTCTTCTTGCTGCTTCGTTGTAGTATCTTGAGAATTGTTTTTCTGATACTAAGTATGTTAATCTGATTTTTTGTTTTTCGTTTAAGTGTAATGCGTATTCAGAAAGTTTTTTTCTAACAGCACCGTGTTGACCTGATGCTGTTTGACGCATAGAAGATGTTAACTTTCTGTTTGATAAGTCTTTTACTCCGAAGTTACGGAATAATTTATTTCTTGCACCTGTATATTTTGACATTTTTCTAATTTCCTTTATTTCTTTTAATGTTGTTTTACTTTTGTAATTTACTTGAGTGCATTCACTCGTTAGCAACTACTATACACGACGTTTTTTAGGTGGTCTGCATCCGTTGTGAGGAATTGGAGTTACGTCTTTGATTAATGTGATTTCTAAACCTGCAGCTTGGATAGCTCTAATAGCTGTTTCACGTCCAGAACCAGGTCCTTTGATATAAACTTCTACTTTTTTCATACCTTGGTCAATTGATTTTTTTGCAACTGATTCTGCTGCTGATTGAGCTGCAAATGGAGTACCTTTTCTTGCACCTTTGAATCCTGATGCACCAGCTGTAGCCCAAGCAATTGCATTACCTTGAGTATCTGTTGAAGTTACGATTGTATTATTGAATGTTGATTGAATATGAACAACACCTTGTAATACGTTCTTTTTTTCTTTTTTCTTTGTTGTTTTTGGTCTTGCCATTGTTTTATTCCTTTATTTCTACTTTTGTTTTATTGTTTACTTTTTATTTGCACTAACAGTGCCGTCTACTTAAAACTTAATTACGCAGTTTTCTTTTTAGTTACTGCTAAACCTTTTTTACCTCTACGAGTTCTAGCGTTTGTTTTTGTTCTTTGACCTCTGCAAGGTAATGAACGTTTGTGACGCATTCCTCTGAAAGAGTTGATTTCTTGTAAACGTTTGATATGCATTGATACTGAACGTCTTAAGTCACCTTCGATTTCATAGTGGCTTAATTCTTCTCTTAACAATTTAATATCTGCATCTGTTAAATCATCAGTTCTTAAATCTTCTGAGATACCTGTTTTTTCTAAAATTGCTTTACTTCTAGCTGGTCCGATACCGTAGATGTAAGTCAATGCGATAATCATTCTTTTGTTACGAGGTAAATCTACCCCTGATAGTCTTGCCATTTCTTTTTCCTTTATTTAATGTGTTTTACTTTTTGGTTTGATTTGGAACCTGGGTTCCTCGAGTAATTTTTCTAGGGCATCACCCTAGCGTTATATTAGATTATTGCTTCACTCGGACAAGTCACTCATTTCACTGCCGTTGCCATTCGCTATGTCCTCGCTACTTCTAGTTTCGTGCTAAAGCACTCACTCTACGCAAAATCTAACCTTGTCTTTGTTTATGTTTTGGGTTTTCACAAATAATTGCGATTCTACCTTTTCTTTTAATACATTTGCACTTGTCACAAATCTTTTTAACTGAACTTCTAACTTTCATTGTTCTACCTTTCTATGTTAATGTGTTATTTTAATCTGAATGTAATTCTGCCTCTTGATAGGTCATATGGAGTCATTTCAACTTTTACCTTGTCCCCCGGTAAAATTCTGATAAAGTTTTTTCTAATTTTACCTGATATATGAGCCAATATTTCGTGTCCGTTTTCTAACTCTACACGAAACATCGCATTTGGCATTGATTCTAAAATTGTTCCTTCTAATTCGATTACGTCTTTTGACATAGTTATTCCTTTTTTAACTAGTGTGTTACTTTATCATATTTGCTAAATTTTTCATTGCAAGCGGTTTTTATAAGGGTTTGAGAAGATTTTTTTAAATTAAAACTGATTGTTTATATAAAAATACCACAGTTACAACAATAAACTTAACATGGTAAAATCAAATTATTATTATATCTTACAGAATTTTGTAAATTTTTGTAAACATTTTTAATGTGCAAATAATTTGATAAACAATCACTCTATTTTTTAAGTTCTTTTATTGTTTTTTTTAATTCCTCAATTCGCTCATTCAGTGAGTCTTCAATCTGTAAAAAGTCTTCTTTTATTGATTTTACAACATCTCTATTGTATCTTTTCAAAATCAATGACGGTTTTAATTCATTCATCAATCTAAATTTTGCAGCTTTCAATTTTTTATAATATTTTTTATCAATATTTTCTTTCAACTCACAAAGTTCCATATAAACTTTGCCAAGTGAAATTTCTGCATTTTGAACTTTTCCTTGTTCAAGATTTTGCACAACATTTTTAATCAATGAATGTATATTTTTATAGTCAGCCAATAAATTTTCTTTTTTTGAAGGCAAATAGTTTCTAAAATATTCCATTGTTTGCTTGTAGCCTGTGTCTATAAGTTCTTTTCGTTTTTCTTTAGACAAATTAAAATCTACAATCACGATATCGCCTGTATTGATAGTGACATAGTCAAAACTATCTTTGTGACCGTATTCATCTACCACAGATTTTGTTGCAATTGAGGTTACGCAACTGTAAACCGTATTTACGTAATCTATCGCATTTTTGCCGTTTTTGTCGTAATCTCCTTCCAAACGAAATTCTAAAACTCGTTCATTTTTAGGGTACAAATTTTCTGATAATTTCCATAAAGGCCAACTTTTTTGCAAGTCACCATCTACAAGTTCCAAATCTTCATATTTAATCGGTGACATCAGCCCCGGCATACTTGAAGAAATTCTGATAGCAGTCGCTACCTCAAAGTCCGGAGTTTCTTGCTTTGAAAACTCTTTGCACTTAAAGTTTGTCAAATCCGTTGTTATAATCACTAAATCTTTATCTAAATCTTTAAATTTTACGGTCGGATTTTCGCCTTTTTTGTAATTTTCACCATAAAATTTCTTTTCAATAACTTCTCTAAGCCATTCTAAAAACACTTCACCTTTTGAAAGAGCAAAAGTTTTTCCAAATCCAAAATGAATATCTCTAAACAAGTCAAAGTTAACGCCAACGAGAATTTCATATATTTCGTCTGTTGAATAGCCGACTGCTAAAAGAGAGGCAATAATTGAGCCTACTGAAGAACCTGCAAGAGTTGAAATTTCAATACCTAATTCATTCAACGCTTTTAAGGCGCCTACATACGCAATTCCTCTAATTGCACCGCCCCCAAAAATACAGGTATATTTATAAGCATTATTTTCCATTTTAATCAACCTCTTTTATTTTAGTATATCGGCATCTACCGTTTTTGTATAGTCACCCTTATTTACAGAATTAATATCAATTTTATTTTCACCTTTGAAAGTAATCGATGTATTTAATATCAAACTTTTGTAATAATTATTCAAATCTAAGTTTGGTTTTACAAAATTTGTACGATATTTGTTGTCGCAAACAAAAACTCCATATTTGTCACCCTCGTAGACCAAATGCCAACCTGATTTTTTAGATTGTAATAATTTGTACATCAAGTACTTGTTTTCGAAGATTATAATTTCAGGAGGGTTGCTTTTGAATAATTTGTAAGCATTTTCATCCATTCTGTAAACCGACATCAAATCTGACATTAAATCGTTATTATAGACTTCTTCATAACGACCGTCAATGTAGATTGTATTTTGCGGATATAACTTGTACGCAACAAAACTTCCGATACCGAAATTTGTTAAAATTTTGCCATTTATGTGGTTTGCACGAATAAATTCAACCTCATTTATCGGATAATTTTTAAAATCGAATAAATTTTTGTAATTTTTTACAACCAAAGTAAAAAGCAAATAACCGCTTAAACAGATAACAAAGCAAGGATATAACCATTTTGGAGCTTTGTTATTTTTGAATAATAAATAAATATCTTCATAACAATAAACTGATGCGACAATAACGAAAAACGGCATCATTTTAATGTGTAAAACAGCTATGATTAGAGTTACTAACATTACAATAAATTTTGTTTTATCCGTTTTTGATATGGAAAACGAATACTTTTTAACCTTGAAACACTCTAAACACAGATAAAATAAGGCTAAAAATTTAAACGGAATAAACAAATTATAGACTTTTTTATGAAAAATCCACCACCACTCACTTATTTCAGGTCTTGGCATTGTAGAGGCTTTGATTAAGAATACAACGTATTTGTAGCCGTAAGGATTTATGAATAATACCGCAAAACAAGCTAATGCGGTTAAAATGTACCACTTGAACGGCTTTTTGTTTAAAGCTTCACCTACTGCATATAAACCTAATAACCCTAAGCCCGAACATACGCCACCGTGCATATTGCCCCATATTAGAAACATCGGCGGTAGGATGTATAATAACTTGTTATTACCGTTTTTGCGGATAAGTTCTAAAATGTATAACTCAATTATAAAGAATAAAAACGTAAATGAATGACACCTTATTAGAGCTGAATAAGTAACCATAAATGTATTTAAGATGATGAAATAGATTAATAAGTTTTTGTAATTGTACTTGTCACCACAACGAACCTGTACGGTTTTTACAAGAAAATACATTGTCAAAAATATAAGCATGACTTGTAAAAATAATAAACCTAAATGTCCAAAAGTAGAGTGGAATAAGTAGAATACGACACTTGAACCCCATTCATGATCGTACCAAGCATGGGTTGGCGTATATGACATAAAATCATACTTAGCTACTTGACCTGTTTGAACGACAGCCATGCCTGCAATTAACCTTGCCCAAAGGTCTAAATCATAACCTTCAAAATTTAAAGCCACAACAACGCAACTTAAAATCAATAACCCATAAAAAAGCAAATCGGAAAAAACAGTGTTTTTCTTGCTTTGTATAAATTCTATAATGTTATTTAAACCTTTATTCATGAAATCTTAGTTTAATTTTTTATCGTCTTTTTTCTTGTTTTTAAGCTTTTGCACAAATTTTGGCGCATTAAATTTTAAAACATCAGCCTCAACTATGTTGGCATATTCACCCCTGTTAACAGCGTTGATGTCAATTTTGTTTTCGCCTTTAAATGTTATTGAAGTATTTAAAATTGTATTTTTATAATAATCTTTCAAATCCACACTTGGCGGTTCAAAATTCGGTTTGTATTTTGCATCACAAACAAAAACCCCGTAGTTAAACCCTGTAAACACTAAATGCCAACCTGAATCTTCACGTTGCAAATAGTCAAATAACGGATAACCTTTTTCCAAAATAATTATTTCCGGAGGATTTTTCATAAACAACCTGTAGGCATTTTCGTTCATTGTGTAGATAGCGCCTAAATCCGACATTAAATCATCGTTATAAACTTCTTCATAACGACCGTCAATGTAGATTGTGTTTTGCGGATATAACTTGTAAGCAGCAAAACTTCCAATGCCAAAATTGGTTAATAATTTGCCTGAAATGTGATTTGCACGGATAAATTCAACCTCCATTACAGGATAGGTTTTGAAGTTCACCATTAACTTGTAATCGTGTAGACTTAACATTCCGACAGAATATCCGAATAAAACTAAATATAATACGGGCATACACCATTTTGGAAATTTGAAGTTCTTAAACATCAAATATATATCTTCATAACAGTATGCAGTTGCTGTTAGAGCAAAAAACGGCATCATTTTCACGTGAGATATGGCAAGGTACAAAGTTACTAACATTACAACGAACTTTGTTTTGTCCACATTTTCAAACTTGTATTGCTTTACCTTGAAAAATTCTAATAATATATAGAATAAAGCCGATAACTTGAATATCATAAATAACTTGTAATTGTATTTATGAAAAATCCACCACCACTCAACAACGTCAGGTCTTGGCATTGTAGAGGCTTTAATTAAGAATACAACGTATTTGTAGCCGTAAGGATTTATGAATAATACCGCAAAAC
>ENA-OPUE01001151-OPUE01001151.1-human-gut-metagenome-genome-assembly--contig:-NODE-1151-length-17216-cov-3.126566_pt1 | contig 17216 bp, 16 predicted proteins | sample MGYA00241466_ERZ501924 | MGnify/ENA primary metagenome ERZ501924 (study PRJEB25962, sample SAMEA2042223) | human gut metagenome | biome: human gut; feature: human-associated habitat; material: faeces...
CACAGCCAACGAGGCGGCTGGAAATAGGCATAGACAGGCATATCGGGAAACTCCTCTTTCACCTTGGCAGCCACATTATTAGCTTCATTACGAGCCACCCGCGAATTGTTTCCTGCATAGACCTGAACCCGATACCCTCTGGCTTTCAACATTTTCTGCTCACCTCCCGTAACATTCCCTGTATAGATACTACCAATCAAGCCTGTTATTTTAGGATCTTGACGGATGGTTACAGTACCTTCTCCGGCACGGTTACGTTGCAAGCTTTCTACTATGTTCTGCTGTGCCAAAGCGGAAAGTCCGAGACTCAAAAAGAGTAGGATAAAAATGTATCTCATGTCGTTTTATGAATTTAGGTAAATCATCACAGATTACTCAGATTCCCACAGACGATTTTATGATTCTTTATCTGTGTAAGCTTGAGTAATCTGTGATGAAATTAATTATTTGAATGCATCGATAATGCCTTTGAAATCAACAACTTTCAAAGCAGCACCACCAATCAAACCACCGTCTACATCAGGGTTAGCAAACAATTCTTTAGCATTAGAAGGCTTGCAGCTTCCACCATAAAGGATTGAAGTATTATCAGCAACTTCTTTACCATACTTGTCAGCAATCAAAGAACGGATAAACGCGTGGATTTCCTGAGCCTGTTCAGCAGTAGCAGTCTTACCTGTACCAATAGCCCAAACCGGTTCGTAAGCCAGGATAATCTTACTAAAATCTTCAGCAGACAAAGAGAATACCGATGCCAACTGAGCAGCAACCACTTCATTTTGTTTGTTAGCTTCAAGCTCTTCCAATACCTCACCGATGCAGAAGATCGGCTTCAAATTATTAGCCAAAGCCAATTTAACTTTTTCTTCCAGAATTTCTACTGTTTCGTGATAGTAAGCACGACGTTCTGAGTGACCCAGGATTACATATTCAGCACCTGTAGAAGCAACCATTTCAGCAGAAACCTCACCGGTATATGCACCTGATACTTTATCTGCACAGTTTTCTGCACCTACACCAATTACAGCTTTGTCAACAATAGGAGTAACAGAAGCCAAGTGAATAAACGGAGTACAGATTACTACATCACAATTAGGTTTGTCAACAGCCAAAGCTTCATTCAATTCTTTTGCCAGAGCAATACCTTCCTGAAGGTTCTTGTTCATTTTCCAGTTTCCTGCAACAATGTTTTTTCTCATTTTGTTTGTTTTATTAAAGGGTTAATGAAATTATTTTGTTCGATTCTCTTTCAATTTCTTTTTCCTATGAAAATGCTCCCAAATGACATCCACCATGCTGAAAAACAACAACGGGAAGACAAACCATGCCAATACCAGCACCACTTTATGACTGAAAGTCTTTTCATTGATTTGTGCCAAAGGCAGTTTTTCCAGCCTGTCGGTCAGCACATATTCATCAGGCAGACTATTCACACTCCACTTGTTTATAACTACTCCGTTCTTCAGCAACATCAGTCCAGGATTAGAGCGTATCATGGTTTTCAGTGTAATGTCATCCATCAGGCAAAAAGGATACTCGGCTCCCGTACGCTCCTGCCAGTCTTCAATGTCACTATCGGGTGATGAAGTAAGACAATAGAATTGATATCCATGCTCCACACTATAATCATACAGTTCATTTATCAGGTCAATGGTACTATCATCCGCCTGGCTCAGCTGATGCGCCACCAACAGAAAGGTATAATTATCATCATCCAGTACTTCATCGGTTATATCTTCCCCGTCTTCTTGACGAATAATGGAAAAGTCATGAATAGGCGGTTCGTATCCTTGTTCCTTCACCATCGTTTTGGAATCCACAAAAGTCCATGTGCTATCAGGATAATTTTCTAATGTAAACTCTTTCTCCACTCCATCTTTTTGAAGAATAAAACGGGTCTCATAAACAGTAGGCTTCTCTCCTTCCGGAATTTCCATCCCTTTACGTATATCTGCCCCGATATGATAAGGGCGGAAATCAAAGACAGGCAACTCACGGTAGCAATACAAAGTCATCCCCGAAATATAGAGAAACGTATACATAGCCACCAACCAATCGAAACGTTTGGTCACCAAAGGAGTTATACGGTTTCCCCATTTAAAAACGGAAGCCGCAGCTATCAACAAAAATACATTCTTCCCAAAAGTTTCCCAATTAGTCAAAGTCACAGCATCGCCGAAACATCCACAATCCGATATCGGATTGGAAAGAGCCAACCATAAAGTGAGCGGAGTCATCACCCCCATGATAAGCACAACAAACAAGGTTGTCATTCTTCTGCGGATACCAAACAAAAGATATACTCCTAAACAAAACTCAACCATTGCCTGCAATATAGACGCCAGAAACGGAAGAAAGGCAGGCACCGAAGCAGCCCAACCGAAAGCCTCCAAATAATCCTGAATTTTATATTGGGTACCCAGCGGATCTACCGCTTTGACAAAACCGGAAAATATAAATACTACCGCCAGCAAAAAGCGGCAGGCATTTGTCCAGATTCCAATGATACTATGTAACTGTTTACTCTCCAAATTCCAACTTGATCAATCCGAATACAGAATAATTAATCATATCCATATAGTTGGCATCAATGCCCTCTGATACCAATGTAGCTCCATCGTGACCTTCAATCTGCTTGGTACGATAGATTTTCATCAAAATCAAATCAGTATATGAACTGACACGCATGCTGCGCCATGCTTCGTCATAATCATGATTCTTGGCCAGCATCAGTTCCAATGCCTGTTTGGCATACCGGTCATACAATTCCAAAGCACGTTCTTCAGTCATATCATCCGTATCAGCATATCCCAGCTCCAATTGGATCAGGCCGATTATTCCATAATTCACAATAGCGATAAACTCCGAACGGATACCTTCATCTACCATCGTCACCCCTTTGATTTCAATACTACGGATGCGGTTTGCCTTGATAAATATCTGATCGGTAACAGATGAAGGGCGCATGATACGCCATGCTGCGCCGTAATCGTGCAGTTTTTTCGCAAACAAATCACGGCAGACAGCTATTACATGTTCAAATTGTTGTTTCGTATCTTTCATCACACTCTATGATTAGACGGCAAAGTTACGCATTTTTCTGCTTAAGCGTAAACAAAAAGGCGGAAAAGAATACTCTTTCCCGCCCTATTTTGTATTTCTTAATTAACTAAAGCTTAAGAACATCTTAACACTTGTCCCGGACGAAGAATAGTTCTGCGGGTAATGTGGTTCAACTTGCATAAAGCATCAATAGATGTACCTGTTTTCTGTGCAATGCGGCTCAATGTATCCCCACTTCTTACCTTATGGTAACGGATAGTACCATCTGATGAAGCAAGCAAATTCACATTCTTACTATTAGTCCTGTTACGCTGGTATCTGTTATTACCTTTTCTGAACAAATAAGAATCGGCTACAATATCCTGTTTTTCAAAATCAAATAAAAGTGCCGGATTAATGGCCTGTCCCAAGAAACGGGTTTCAAAATGAAGATGTGATCCAGTAGAACGCCCGGTATTTCCACCCAATCCGATAGGTTCTCCTGCTTCTACATACTGATTCTCATCCACAATCTGCTTTGACAAGTGACCATATACTGTTTCCAATCCATTCTCGTGACGAATCACCACATATTTTCCATATCCGCGGCGTTCATACTTCACCATACGCACCTTTCCACTGAAAGCTGCACGGATCGTATCACCTATATATACTTTTATATCCAATCCATTGTGCATACGACGACGACGGGGACCAAATTTAGAAGTTATTTTTGTGTGTTCTGTCGGCATACGGAAACCGGTCATATCAATACGGAATGTATCAGGAATAGTAACAGTATTACCATAAGCGTGTACACGCTCGTTACTCCAATTAGGGTAGAGACTATATGCAGGATAAGCTGACTTTTCCGCCTTTATCTGACGAATCAATGCAACAGAATCTACTGCTTTCAATTTTCGGTCGATAGGTGCCTGGCGTGCCAACAGATCCTGTCCTGACACATTCAGGCTGACTAGGGCGAAGGCTGCCGCTGCGACTACTTTAACACATTTCAAAATCATCCGTTTTTTTAGGTTTTTCTTTTTAATATTCGTCATTAGCATAAAGGGAGCCGAACACAGCTTGTTTATACTCGAATATCTCATCTGGTTTAAAAAATCGTTTAAGTTCCACTTCAGCGGTTTCCGGCGAATCGGAAGCATGAACTATATTCTCCTGAAAGCTCATGCTGTAATCTCCACGGATAGTTCCAGGAGCCGCCAGACGTCCGTTAGTAGGACCGGTTAATGTTCTCACTACTTGAACTGCGTCCACACCTTCAAAGCAACATACAATAACAGGACAAACCATCATTGCATCTTTCACGCGCTGAAAGAACGGCTTTGAACTTAAATGAGCGTAATGTTCGCTAAGCACTTCATCCGTCAACTGAACCATTTTCATTCCGGCTAAACGCAGACCTTTCCTTTCAAATCTATTAGTAATCTCACCTACCAACCCCCTCTGCAGAGTACAAGGTTTCAAAATAACCAGCGTTTTTTCCATCATAATATTCGGTTCATTTAAGGTTAATACTGTGCTTCTTTTCAAAAATTCTCCCAAAGATAGAGATTTTCCTTGAGAAACAAGGTACTTCTTTAACTCTTTTTTTATATAAGTTATATACAAAATCCCGGTAAAATACCCTGTAACCTCTATAAACAGGGAGAAAACATCGCAAATATGTTATGCAACATATATCTTTATTTTTAACAATGTAGTAACATAAACTAAGAAATAGCCGCCCAATTTATATTTGTTTTACGCAATGCTTGCAATTGCCGCCAAAGAATAGCATTTTCCGGACGAGTCCCTGTGGGGTCTTCATCTACAATACGATTTGCCACATCACGGACATATTGCAATAATTGACCGTCACGGGCAATATCGGCTATCTTCAAGTCAAAAGCGACACCACTCTGCTGGGTTCCCTCTAAGTCACCGGGACCGCGCAACTTCAAATCGGCTTCCGCTATCTCGAAACCATCATTGGTCTGTACCATTATTTCAAGCCGCTTGCGAGTTTCTTCGGTCAGTTTGTAAGTGGTGACCAGAATACAATAAGACTGGTCGGCGCCACGCCCCACACGGCCACGTAACTGATGCAATTGTGAAAGTCCGAAACGTTCGGCGTTTTCAATGACCATCACCGAGGCATTCGGGACATTCACCCCGACCTCAATCACTGTAGTGGCTACCATAATCTGAGTATCACCACTGACAAAACGCTGCATCTCAGCATCCTTCTCCGCCGGTTTCATCTTACCATGCACCTTGCTGACCTGGCAATCGGGAAATTCCGCACAAATCAGTTCATACCCCTCTTCCAGATTCTTGATATCCATTTTCTCACTCTCCTTTATCAAAGGATAAACAATATAGATTTGCCGCCCTTCTTCTATCTGTTTGCGAATGGAGGCATAAAGACTGGCGCGACGATTGTCAAACTGATGGATAGTCTGGATGGGTTTACGGCCCGGCGGCAATTCGTCAATAACTGATACATCAAGATCACCATACAGTGTCATAGCCAAGGTACGGGGAATAGGGGTAGCCGTCATGACCAGCACATGAGGCGGACAAACATTCTTGCTCCATAACTTGGCACGCTGAGCCACTCCGAAACGATGTTGCTCGTCTATAATCACCATTCCTAAAGAAGAAAAGCCCACAGTATCTTCCAAAACGGCATGCGTGCCTATAAGAATCTGAACATCCCCCGTCAGTAAATCCCTCAATATCTTCTCACGCTTCTTTCCTTTGACAGATCCCATTAAAAGTTCCACGCGCACATCCATGCCAAACAGGAATTTCCGAATGGTTTCATAATGTTGGGCGGCAAGAATCTCTGTAGGAGCCATCATACATGCCTGATAGCCATTATCCAGTGCGATAAGCATGGACATCAAGGCCACCAATGTTTTCCCACTTCCCACGTCACCTTGCAGCAAACGGTTCATCTGCCGTCCGCTTCCCATATCTTTTCTTATCTCCTTTATCACCCGTTTTTGCGCTCCGGTCAGTTCAAAAGGAAGATTCTGTGAATAAAAAGTATTAAAGATCTCACCCACCCGTTCAAAACGCAGGCCCCGATATTTACGCTGCCTGTCTTTACTGTAACGTAGAATATTGAGCTGCACATAGAACAGCTCTTCAAACTTCAAACGATATTGGGCCTTCCGCAGCAATTCGGGATTCTTGGGGAAATGAATATTACGGATGGCCTCATCCAAAGACATTAAATGATGCTCCTCCACTAACCGAGGGGGCAATGTTTCAGCAAGAGGTTCCTGTAGCAGGGCAAGCGCATTCTTCATCAACTTCTCCAGCCCATGAGAGTTCAAGAAACCGCGCTTCATCCTTTCCGTTGTGTTATAATAAGGCTGCAACCCCATCGTAGATAAGGTAAGTTCGCCTGAAGGATCCATATCGGGATGAGCCACATTGATACGGCCATTGAATACGGTCGGTTTACCAAAGACAATATACTCTGTCTTGGTTTTATAGTGCTCTAACAGATATTTAATTCCTTGAAACCAGACTAAATCAATGATGCCCGTACCATCAGAAAAATGACCGACAAGTCTGCGCTGTCTTCCCTCACCAAAAGTCTCAAAACTGAGGATTTCGCCTTTCAACTGGATATAAGGCATATTTCCGTCTATTTCATGGATATAATAAAGGCGGCTGCGGTCTACATATTTATATGGAAAATAGTACAACAAATCATGCAAGGAAAACAGATTTAATTCCTTGTTCAAGACGGTTGCACGCTGCGGGCCTACTCCTTGCAAATATTTTATGTCACGCGTAGTGATATCGAACATTTCAAATTAAGACTTCCGCTATTTTCAAATCAAAAGGGGTGGTTAATTTAATATTTTCTCTATTTCCCTGTACCAGACAGACCTCCCTGCCCATCGCCTCCACTACAGAAGCATCATCAGTAAAGGCATCCGTATATTCCTGTTGATATGCCTCTTTCAACAACTGCACTTCAAAGACCTGAGGAGTCTGAACCAGTTTATAGTCATTACGCGGAACCGTTTCACTTCCCGGCTTCGTAAGATGACGCACGGTTTCCACCACATCAATTACAGGAATGACCGCTTGCTTAGTCTGCGCCGCCTCATAACATCCGGCTATCACTTCCCGGGAAACAAAAGGACGCACGCCATCATGAACACCTACCAAGCCTTCTCCCTTCACGTATGCCAACCCATTCTTTACAGAATGGAAACGAGTTTCGCCCCCATCGGCAATATCATGACGCAAAGCAAAATGATACGTTTCACAAAGATCTTTCCAGTAAGCCTGCTGGCTCACCGGAAGAACTAATATAATATGTATAGAAGAATCAAAAGCGTAAAAAGCCTCTATGGTACGCATCAACACAGGTTTGCCCCCTACAGGCAAAAACTGTTTGGGAATATCCCCTCCCATACGCAACCCTTTGCCTCCTGCAACTATAATGACATGCCTGTTCATTCTGCAATCATCATCCCTTGCTTCAATTCTGTCACCTTTTCCGCACCGACATATTTCTCGGCAATGGCAAATGAGAATGCCATAGCGGCACCGGGGCCTTTACCGGTAATAAAATTACCGTCTTTCTCTACCAAAGCGGCCGTATACTCAGCACCTTCCAGATACTTTTCGAATCCCGGATAGCAAGTTACTTTCTTACCTTTCAACAAACCACGCTTTCCATATACCAACGGAGCGGCACAGATGGCAGACAACGGACGTCCGGCTTCAGCAAATGTCATAATCAACTTGCCCAAACCTTCGTGAGCATCCAGATTTGTCGCTCCGGGCAGACCACCAGGCAATACAATCATCTCCGCATCCCCTTCTTTTACTTCTTCAAACACCATATCGGCTACTACCGGAACACCATGCGCACCGTTTACGGTCAGCACACCTGTTACGGAAACAGTCTTCACAGGCAAACCTGCACGTCTCAACACATCTACCGGGGTCAGTGCCTCCACTTCCTCGAAGCCTTCTGCCAAAAATACATAAATTGTTTTCATAAGCTACTTCAGTTTAAAGTAATATGTAATAGTACCTGTCTGGTTATTCACTCCGTCCACTTGGTTAAAGCGTGCTTTACGGGCGGCCTCTTCCGCCGCCTTCCGCAACGAAGCGTTTACTGTATTGGTACGTTTGTTGATACTAGTACTTATCACCTGTCCTGCGGGATTTACGGTAATAGTCACTACCACCCGTCCCTCATCCTGCACATTATAGACAGGCATCGGCAAACCGCCACTACCCAAAGAACGTCCATTGAGGTCAAATGTTCCGTAACCGCCCACTCCGCTGGATTTCCCTTCCGAAGAGTTTCCCGTCGGGCTACCCTCCAAACCGAAGCCTGTAGTACCGGTTCCTTTATTTCCCATTTGAGTTCCTTTTCCGAAAGCACCGGCTATCTTCTTCGCCGCCGCTTCCGCTGCCGCCCTTTCGGCTGCCGCTTTCTTCTCAGCCGCTGCTTTTTCTGCTTCAGCACGCTTCTCGGCCTCAGTCTTCTCTTTCGGCTTTACCGTCTCCTTTTTCGGTACGTCCTTTTTAGGAGTTTCCTTCTTGGGTTTTTCTTTTTTAGGGGTTTCTTTTTTAGGTTCCTTTTTAGGGACTGCCACCGTTTCCTCTTCTGTCTGCGTGATGATTTCCTCTTTCGCTTCAACGGGAGGAACCGTTTCCGGTTCAGATACATCGGGAGCCGGAGCCTCGGGCTCATTCATTATATCCACATCCGTCAGCGTATAAGGATCGGCATTTCCTTGAGAAAGTTCCGTATTTCCCAGCATAACAGGGACACCCCCTTCTTCCTGAGCCTGAGGGCGACGGATAGCAATCACCAACAGCAGGATTAGGAGAAGAATATGCAGTACAGCCGTACCAATCAGTCCTGTTATCTTATTTTTCTTCATGCTTACAGCTTAACGTTTCTTCTCAGGCGGACGTGTAGCCAACACCATCTTGAAATGATTTTCATTAGCAATGTTCAGTACCCTTACTATTTCACGGTAAGGCACAACCTCATCCGCATAAAGGGCCACATACATATCGGGTTCTTTCTCGGCACACCTTTGCAGGAATGCGGGCAGTTCTTCCAAGTCTATCGGCATTTCATCCTCATTGCCGAAAGCAGTATAGAAGTTCAGGTTCTTGTCAATGATTACCCTCGTAAGCGGCTTTGCCGAAGTCTGCTGCCTGCCTTGCGGAAGCAATACCTTGATGGCATTGGGCGACACCATGGTAGAGGTAATCATGAAGAATATCAGCAACAGGAATATGAGGTCTGTCATAGACGCCATACTGAAATTGGGTGATATTTTTTGTCTTCTTTTTAACGCCATATATTTTTATTTTTGAACCGGTTCATTCAGCAGATCCATAAAATCCATGGTACGGGCTTCCATCTGGCCAACTACCTTATCCACACGTACCACCAGATAATTATAAGCAAACATGGCTGCAATACCTACTATAAGACCACCTACAGTAGTAATCATCGCCTCGTAGATACCTCCTGACAGCAATGTAATATCAATATTATTTCCGGCATTGGCCATCTCCCAAAAAGCGCGCACCATACCAGTCACTGTTCCTAAAAAGCCAAGCATGGGAGCACCACCCGAAACCGTAGCGATGACGGGGAAGCCATTTTCCAATTTTGCCACTTCAATGTTTCCGGCATTCTCTATGGCTGCCTGCACATCGGCGACGGGACGTCCCATACGCGAAATCCCTTTTTCAATCATCCGGGCAGAAGGCGTATTAGTAATACGGCAATAATTGATGGCCGATTTCACCTCTCCGGTACGAATATAATCCCGGATACGTTCCATAAACAAAGGGTCTTCCTTACCAGCCTTGCGAATGTAAGCAAGACGTTCAAAAAAGATATAAAAACACGCAACGGACAGCAGAGCCAGCACAAGCATGATCCATCCGCCTTTTACCGCCATATCCCAAAGGTTCATCTGAGCCTCCCCCGAAACGGGTGTCAATGTGGGGTTACCCCCGGCAAGGGTATCCGCCAAAGCCGCCTGTGCAGCCAATAAAGTGATATTCATCATGAACGAAGACAATTTTTATATTCTTCAATAGTTTGTTTTAATCCCATATAAAGCGCATCGCTTATCAATGCATGACCGATAGACACCTCGTCCAGCCAAGGAATATGCGTATGCATATATTTCAGATTCACCAGACTAAGGTCATGACCTGCATTCAGCCCCATTCCCAGGCTACGTGTCACCTTCGCCGCTTCTATAAAAGGAGCAATGGCCGCTTCGGGATTCTGAGGGTACATCGTAGCGTATGGTTCCGTATAAAGTTCCACCCGGTCGGCCCCCGCCTTGGCGGCATATTCTATCATCTCCTTGTCCGTACCGACAAAGATAGAGGTGCGGATACCTGCCTGGCCGAACGTATCCATCAGTTCGGTAAGGAAAGAAAGATTGGTCTTGGTATCCCATCCGGCATTAGACGTAATCTGATCGGGCGCATCGGGCACCAACGTTACTTGATGAGGTTTCACTTTCAGTACCAGGTCAACGAACTCCGGTGCGGGATACCCTTCAATATTAAACTCTGTGGTAAGTAACGGACGAAGTTCGTACACATCGCTGCGGCGGATATGCCGTTCATCGGGACGAGGATGTACAGTGATACCTTCCGCACCAAACGCCTCACAGTCCAAGGCTACTTTCACCACGTCCGGATTGTTGCCTCCCCGGGCATTACGCAAGGTGGCTACCTTGTTTATATTTACACTTAACTTTGTCATCTTGGCAATATATTATTATCTTTGCAGTTCTGATGTGCAAAGTTAGCAGGTTTTATTAAAACCTGGTCCATTTTGACAAACAAAAGATTTATAAAATTAACTAATGAATATACGCCCAATGAAATTCGCCCTTTTCGGAAACACTTATCAAGCCAAGAAATCGGCTCATGTGGAACGTTTGCTATCCATTCTATCACAACATAACGCTGAAGTTCACATCTGCCGGGAGTTCTACGAGTTTCTGACGGACGACCTCAAGATAAGCATCCGTCACGCCGGTGTTTTCGATGGAAATAATTTTGAAGCCGACATGATACTAAGTATCGGAGGCGACGGCACTTTCCTGAAAGCCGCCAGCCGTGTGGGTTCACGCAACATTCCCATACTAGGTATCAACACCGGACGATTAGGTTTTCTGGCCGATGTCTCCCCTGAAGAGATGGAGGACACATTTAATGATATCTACAATGGAAACTATCGGATAGAAGACCGCAGCGTATTGCAAGTATCCTGCAAAGAACAGGAACTGAAAGGTTACCCTTTCGGTCTGAATGAGATAGCGGTACTGAAGCGTGACAGTTCTTCTATGATTTCCATCCACACAGCCATCAATGGAGCCTATCTCACCACCTACCAGGCGGACGGGCTGGTCATCGCCACTCCTACCGGTTCTACAGCCTATTCGCTGAGCATCGGGGGACCTGTCATCGTGCCACACAGCAACACCATCGCCATCACTCCGGTAGCACCGCATAGCCTGAATGTACGCCCCATTGTCATCAACGACGACTGGGAAATCACATTGGATATAGAGAGCCGCAGCCACAATTTCCTGATTGCCATCGACGGACGTAGCGAAACTTGCCGTGAAGGAAGCCGGCTCACTATCCGCAAAGCCGACTATAAAATAAATGTAGTAAAACGAAACAGCCATATCTTTTTCAACACACTCCGCAACAAAATGATGTGGGGAGCCGATGGTAGAGGATGATATTACAATTCATCCTCAAAATAGTTTAAATAGTGGTTATCAAAGTTATACAAAACCTTTTTATATCTAACAAATTTCTTTTTTCAAATACTATGATTATATTTGTGCCACAAATAAAAAAATCAGACCATACGATAGATCGGTAAAACGCACAAAAACATTACACGGCATATGAAAGGCACAATACAAAAATGGAAACTCGTGATACTTCTGGATGCATTACTGTTCTTAAGTAACATGACCTTTGCTAAAGACACAATCAATCAATATACAGAGGGAAACCCTATAGACACAACAGCGGTTTCCATTTCAGACAAAACCAACATCCCCGACCGGCTTTATGTAGATTCCCTGTCATTGAAACGTCATTTTATCCACCGCATCGGCATTGAGGCACGTCCCGGATATATTTTCCCCACCAGTTCCTTTTTCAGAGGAGAAAATCTGAATTGGAAACCCATAGAGAATTCCCTGTCGCTTCACTTGAAGTACTCATTCCAGTTTCATCCGAACACCTATAACGACCGTATTTACAGAGGGGCCTACCAAGGTATTGGCGTGGGCTACTACAATATGTATGAGAAGCCGCAATTGGGCAACCCGCTTACTGTCTATTTATTTCAAGGAGCGCGTATCGCCCGTTTCAACCAACGATTGTCATTAAACTATGAATGGAATTTCGGCGCTTCATTTGGCTGGAAACCATATCACAGCGATTTGAATCCATATAATAAAGTGATAGGTTCGAAAGTAAACGCCTATCTGAATACAAACTTCTATTTCAACTGGATGCTTTCTCCCAAATTTGATTTCACAACAGGTGTGGCAGTAACGCATTTCTCTAACGGTAATACCAAATTCCCGAATGCGGGACTCAATTCCATCGGACTAAAAGTAGGATTGGTCTACAATATTAACAGAAAAGAAGAATGTTTTGCAAAACCTCTATATCAATCACCCGTACCTAAATTCCCCCGTCATATCAGTTATGACTTGGTATTGTTCGGTTCATGGCGCAGAAAAGGAGTAACTATTGGCGAAGGACAAATGGTTGCTTCTCCTGAAGCTTATCCGGTACTTGGATTTAATTTCGCGCCGATGTATAATTTCGGATATAAGTTCCGTGCAGGTATTTCATTGGACGGTGTTTATGACGGCAGTGCGAATGTATATAGTCCGGACGGATACGGTGACGAATTCCTCAAGCCGTCTGCCGGCAAACAACTGGCACTGGGAGTTTCGGGACGTGCCGAGTACGTAATGCCTTACTTCACAGTTGGAATAGGATTAGGTACAAATGTGATTCATGCAGGCGGAGATTTAAAATCTTTCTACCAGATATTGGCACTAAAGATAGAAGTTACGCGCAGCTCATTCCTTCATATCGGATATAATTTACAGGATTTCCATGATCCTAACTATCTGATGCTGGGATTCGGATTCAGGTTCAATAATAAGTATCCCACTTTTCACAGACGGTAAATGCTACGTCTAATTTGCACAGACACATTCTACAAAATATACTGAAATTATCGGAATATATATATCAAATAAGTTACATGTTTATTTGATAAATCCTTGATTTTTCACCTCACGGACGATAACAATCACCTGAATATATTATCTCTCACATACTCCTAGTATGACCAGTATATAGGTTCAACACCTTAAATCTGAACAAAGTTGTAAAGATATTATTTTTCCATACAACTATTGATCGGCGTAAAGCAATTACCCCTTTTTATATTAAAATTTTGCCCGTTGGCAGGAAATTACTACCTTTGTATCAGATACAATCATATTTGTTTACCATTAAAACCGAATCTGTTTATCGCAAGCCTAGACCGTTTTTGGGAAACTTCGGCATTTTTACCAGACAACAATAAAATCAAACAAGATATTCCTATACCAAGAATCTGCAAATCCTGCTACAAGATTCCGAAAAACTTGCTACAAGAATTGTGACATCTTGCGACAAGTTTTCAAAGCCTTTCCACCTTCTTTTTGATATGCGTATCCATCTTTTGAAGAGAAATACCCCTTTCTTGAAGAATGCCCCCAAAAATCCTTCAGAAGTTTCAGCCTCTCCGCAAACGTCCTGTTCATCGGCATTCCGGCTGACAGATTGATGCACTGAGATCCTTCAACTGCGTAGTTCTTTCTTTCAGCCGTGGTCAATAAATGTATAAAGGTGAATCCGAACACCGATAGAAAACCAAACAATACGACATCGCTTACCCTGTCACGCTGAAAGATCTTTTTCGGCTGAAGGATTTTATCGTGCATATCCTTCAGCCGAAAAGCCGATGAACAGGACGTTTGCGGAGAGACTGAAACTTCTGAAAGAAAAACAAGGTGTTTTGCCATGTTATACAATACGAGTGGAAAAACATCAAAACATCCTGTTGTTTTTGAAAAAGCTCCTGTTCTTTTTTTAAAAGCTCTTGATCTTTTTAAAAAACATCCTTGTCTTTGATGTGGAATTTCTGAATACAAAATCCCATCAAAAACACCGGTCCGATTCTCATAAGTAAAAACAGTGATTCAATATGGAGACAAAAATCATATTTTTCCCTCACTTATGCCTGTAACGCCTCTGTTCCTAAAAACACATCAAACATAGCGCATCAGTCATTCCCCAACGGAACAGCCGAGAAACTCTTATATTCCCTGGTCTGCCCCATCACAACCACAGGATTCTCAAAGGTTTCATATATGCTCAATACTGAAGAACTGATCCTGTCAATCTGCCAGTAGCAGTAATCCAGAAGAAGATATCTGTTATTGGGAGTGATAAAATCATACCGGAAATAATGTACATGCTCTTCCACTTCCTCGCCATCACATGTCGTCCGTGATTTACAGGAAGCCTTACCATTCAGCCCGAACTCATAATGTTCACAGACTTCCGCATTCCTGCCATCCTCAGTACGTATCTGAAATGTTCTCTCCCATGCATAACCGGTCAGATTGGTAACAATGGTATTGCTATCCTCCCCGTAATGTTCATCAATACAACCTGCAAGAAACAGTACGCATATAACTGTCGAGCCCAATAATCCAATTAATGTTTTTTTCATAGTCCGTCACTTTTTTATTTTATTGTCATCTGTAATGGAGTACAATCCTTATATTGGTCCCATCACCTGCACCTTGCTCCTTCCGCTTCCGGTCTTCACCACCTGCACCTGCGCGGGGATACGTTCCGTCATCTCCGCCACATGGGAAATCACCCCTATCTTACGCCCTTGCATCTGCAACCGCTCCAAAGCATCCATCGCAATGCGCAGAGTGTCCATATCCAGCGATCCGAAACCTTCGTCAATAAACAGCGACTCCACATTCATCCGGTTGGAGGATAAGGAAGACAAGCCCAATGCCAAGGCGAGAGATACCAAGAAAGATTCCCCGCCCGAAAGGGAATGGACACTACGCACCTCACCCATCATATCAAGATCCACAATCTGCAAGGCCAGCGTATCAGGGATGCGTTGCAGTTCGTAACGGGGGGCAAGGTCTTGCAAATGCCTGTTGGCATAAAGCAAAAGGACATCAAGCGTATAACCTTGGGCTATTTCCTTAAACTTGGCGCCAGTCTGGGAACCGAACAGTTCGTTCAGTTTCGCCCAATTCTCGTAGATAGAGTTTTTTTCCTCCAACTCTTTCTCGATGCCGGCTATGCGTTCCTTACCTTTTATATGGTTCTGTATCGTCACCTCTATTTGGGCCAAACGTCCGGTTTCCATTTCTTTAGCAGCAGTGCAGGCAGTCAATGTTTCAATCAGCGACTCCTTGTTTTCCGTGGTATCCGGTTTCAGAGGAGCTTGCTGATGCTCCTCCCTTTTCTGCCTTCGCTCCGCAAGGACCGCCTGAAGAGTGGTTTCCTTCTCTTTCAGTGTGCCCAACGCTTGTTTCTCAGCCAGTATCCAGCTTTTGTCTTTGGAAAGCAATTGTTCCAACTCGGCATACGTTTCCTTTTGAAGAGTGAGCCACTCGTTTATTTTCAGTTCGTCTTGTTGCAAGACAGCAGTCAGACGGACTAATTCCTTTTCCATCTGTGCGGTCTGCCCTTTGTAAGATTCCGCCTGCACAGTTAAAGAATGATGCAAGTTCATGGCTTTTTCCAGTTGTTGTTCCAGTTCCTTTTGCCGTCTTGCATGGGTTGCAACCACTGTTTCGGTGGATTCACCATTCAGCAGGGAAGACCGCAGACGAGCACGTTCGTTCAATTCTGCCTGCTGTCTTTCTTCTTTTTGTTTCTTTTCTTCGTACAAACCAATGGCATTGGCTTCTTCTTTTTTCAAACTATCTCTTTGGGCTGATTTTGAGGTAAGAGCCTCTTTTATTTCGGTCTGCTCTTGCAAACGGGCATTCCATTGCCTGCCGAATTGCTGGACATAATGTTTCAATGTGCCCTGCTCCAACAAATCTTTCCAATTGGGAATAATGGATACGTATGTTTCTACTTTTTTCAGCGTATCATCAACTTGCGCCACATAATTTTCAATCAATGCAGAAAGACGGGCCATCTCCAGTTGGCGGGCATTCAGCGTGTTTTTCAGTTGTTCCGTTTCTTTAGCAACCTGTTCTTTCGCACGGTTCAGTTCCTCTTCCTGCAAGGATTGGACATTGGTCTGTTCCCTCATCGGATGATGGAAACTCCCGCAGACCGGGCATGGCTTTCCTTCCTCCAACTGCTCACGAAGCAACAGCACCTCTGCCGGCAACAGTCGGTTCAGACGCTCGGCTTCCTGTTGTACCGATTTCAACCGCTGTTCCTCCGCTTCACTCGCTTTCTTTACTTTATCCAGCAGTTGACGGTTCGATACGCTTTGCGCCCTTGCCATTTCCAGATTGGTAAGCAAGCTGGTAATCAGTTCAACGGCAGGAATCAATTGGGAATAAGCAGTATATCGTTCAAACCAGGTTTGCAAGGCGGTTTGCTTCTCCATCAACAAACTTATATCCTTCTCTGTCTTACAAACGGATTGATGCAGATTATCTTTAGCCTGCAATGCCAAAGCCGCTTCTTTCTGACTTTCCGCCAATTGCTTTCTATTTTCCACCAACTGCACATCCAATGCTCTGGCTTTATCCAATTGCGGTTCTTGCTGTGACAAATAGGCCTTAAATTCCGCCAGTTCTTTCTGAGCGGCTTCCCACTGCACGTTCGCGGAAGTCTGTAAAGCCGCATTCTGCCGGATGGCAACCTCTATTTCGCCTAACCGGGAACGACCGGCATCTATCTGCTTCCGGGCGTTACGCTGTTCCATATACACATCGCGGATATCCTGAGCCTGCTCTATACGAGCCAACAGTTCATAACGCGGACGGGCGACTTCTATTTCTTTTCTAATGCCGGAAATTGATTCTTCCGCCTGT
>ENA-OPUE01001153-OPUE01001153.1-human-gut-metagenome-genome-assembly--contig:-NODE-1153-length-17167-cov-2.365358_pt1 | contig 17167 bp, 16 predicted proteins | sample MGYA00241466_ERZ501924 | MGnify/ENA primary metagenome ERZ501924 (study PRJEB25962, sample SAMEA2042223) | human gut metagenome | biome: human gut; feature: human-associated habitat; material: faeces...
TTTGGTCTTCTTCCTCTTCCCCTCTCTTTTTTTCAATCCAGAGTCTTACCAGACCGCCGACTGCCATCGGTGTACTAAGATGGATCGGAAGATAGAGACCGACTGCAAACGGAAGAACCGGTATCGTCAGTATTTCTGCCGCAACTGCGAGTGCCACGCCTGCAAAAACCAGATTCCATGGAAGATTACCGCCCATGACACCTTCCACTACCATTTTCATTAAGGTTGCCTGTGGTGCCGGAAGTTCTGACGAGCCATATCCCCAGGCGGCATTGAGCAGATAGAGGATTCCTCCAATTGCCATGGAGGATACCACTACACTGATCAGTTCTCCGTACTGCTGTTTTTTCGGGGTTGCCCCGACGATATATCCGGTCTTTAAATCCTGTGAGGTATCGCCTGCCATCGCGGCAATGATACAGATGATCGTGCCGACTGCGATCGATGATACCATTCCCTCTGCAGTCGCCCCGCTGCTTTTATAGATTGCTGCGGTAATGATCAAGGTTGCAATTGCCATTCCCGATACCGGATTATTCGAACTTCCTACTAACCCGACCATTCTGGAAGATACGGTTGCAAAAAAGAATCCTAAGACTACAATTAAAATTGCTCCCGGTAAATTGACCGGTATCACAGGAATCAGCCACATCACGATCGCGGTAATTAAAATTCCCACAAGGACGACACGGATTGGGATATCCTGCGCTGTTCTGGATTCCTCTTCCATATTTTTTCCATAACCGCGGACTGCCTGTGCAAAAGTCCGTATGATCAGCGGCAATGCTTTGATCAGACTGAAAATACCTCCCGCCGCCACGGCTCCTGCACCGATATAACGGATGTAATGGCTCCAGATGCCCCATGCTCCAAGTTCGCTGATCGGTACCGTAGCCGGATATAAAACAGCATCTCCTCCAAAAAGTGCGATCACAGGCATAATGACAAACCACGCCGTTACTCCGCCGGCAAGCAGATAGGATGCCACACGCATTCCGCAGATATAGCCGACTCCTAACAGTGCCGGAAGCACATCTATACCGATTCCCGCTCCCTTATAACTTTTTACCTCAAAATCCACTTCACTTGGAAACACCCGCAGACCATCTGCGATAAATTTGTAAACAGCCGCGATCCCAAGTCCTGCAAAAACCGTTCCTGCTTTGGCTCCACCTTTTTCTCCTGCCAACAATACTTCTGCACAGGCTGTTCCTTCCGGATATGGCAGTACACCATGTTCCTGTACAATGAGTGCGGAACGCAGCGGGATCATAAAAAATACACCAAGCACTCCTCCACAGATACAGATCAGTGCGATCTCTCCTAAGCCGGGCATGGTACTTTTTCCTTCCGCTGCCCACATAAAAAGTACCGGCATGGTAAAGATAGCTCCTGCCGCAAGGGACTCTCCGGCTGAACCGATCGTCTGCACCATATTATTTTCTAAAACGGAATCTTTCCTTAAGATAATGCGAATAACTCCCATTGAGATGACCGCTGCCGGGATCGATGCGGATACCGTCATTCCGACACGCAGTCCGAGATATGCGTTTGCCCCTCCAAATAAAACCGCCAGTATGATGCCTAAGATCACACTGGTGGCGGTAAATTCCGATACCCTTTTTTCTGCAGGGATAAACGGCTTAAAGTTGTTCTGTTCATGATGTAAAGAGTCCATCTTCTGTTTCCTTTCACGAAATATTTTTCTTAGTATGTACAGAAAGATTTTCTCTTATTCTTAGATATTCTGATAGGATCTTTTACTCAAAATCACGATAATTCTTTGTCTCGCGCGAAATATAAAGTGTTGAGACAATATCGGAGATGCCACTGTATAACAATCCGATTCCGACAAAGCGAAGTAATGTCATTGCCGTGGAAAACGGATTAAAGATAATAACGCCTCCTAAGATCAGGTTTAAACAGGCGGTTGCTAATACCGTCGTCCATCTTCTGGCTTTCATTCTTGCTAAATCTACTGCCTGCTGCAGTTTGGAAAATCCACTGAACAGGATGACCACGCCTAAGATGATCGGGATAATGGAAACGACAACTTCTGCCTTATAGTAGATCAGCAATCCTACGATCATCAGAAAGATTCCAAGCACCAGTCCGCTGCTGTATCTTCCACTTCCCGGCTCATAGCGGAAGTAGCCGATGATCTGTCCTATTCCCATAAAGAGCAGCATTGCCGCTGCGATATACGCAATCATTTTTGTGGTTGTAACAGGGAAAAACAGCAACACCAGTCCTGCAACGATCAGAACTGCTCCCGATATCAGCATCCCACTTTTTATTTTTTGAAAAATACTCATTTTCTTTTCCTCCAAGTGTTTTGTCTATGACTGTTATATCACAATTATTTCAATTATTCAATCGAAATGAACTTAATCCCGTTTTCTCACATAAACCAACTGATTATGGCTGTCTTTTGCATTCTCCCGACGGATCTCAATATCCCGGAAGGACTCTAACAGATTGCTCAGTTTTGCATAGCCATAGTTACGGCAGTCAAAGTCCGGATAGAGCTTTAAGACCATGTTTCCAAGCTCCCCTAAAAACATCCAGCCGCTCTCGTCTGAATTTTCTTTTAACAGCGAAAAAATTGCCGTTTTGATCTCTCTAAGATCAGTGATCGGAGAAATATCTGCCTCATTTTTTTCTTTCTCTGTACTCTGCTCCGCAATGTTATTGTTCTCACGTTTATAATAACTTTTTCCAACATTTCTTCCTTTTTTCGGAATCTCTTCCACGCTGCGCATTAAGATATCCAGTGTCTTAAAACGGTCACATGCTTTGACAAACGGTGACGGTGTCTTGCTCTCGCCCATGCCGACCACATATTTTCCCGACTCTCTTAAACGCATTGCGAGTTTAGTAAAATCACTGTCTGATGAGACAATGACAAATCCATCTATTTCTCTTGTATACAGTATATCCATTGCATCAATGATCATTGCCGAATCGGATGCATTTTTCCCGGTTGTATAGCTGTACTGCTGAATCGGTGTCAGTGAATTTTCCAACAGACATTCTTTCCATGTTTTCCAATCTCTGTCCAGTCCCCATAAATCCTACGGATGCTGACATCTCCTAAGGTCTTGGTTTCACGCAGAACCAAATCCATATATTTTGGCGATACATTATCCGCATCTATCAACAGTGCATATTTTTTTTCTGTTTCCATTCTGTTCCTCCGAGATTTCATGATGTTCTTATTCTAGCACTTTGCGAAAACAGATTCAACGCATTTATTCTACGGATTGCAGTTCTTACACGGCGAATATCCACTCTGTTCTAACTCTTCACGGCTCCTCTGTACTTTTTGAAAGTTTTCCTCTTTGATCTGTGATACGCTGCCGCAGGTCTCCCGGTGGAATTTTTTCGTATTGGTGTTCAGGACATAGGTTGTCTGCTCTGTGACATTGTCTGCATTTTCCCTGTCAGACTCTGTCTGTTCCCCGCTCTGCCAGGAATCCGTTGCCGAACAGTTCCAGGTAATGTTTTCTCCATCCGAACTTGCGATAATGCTGCCCTGTTCATCGGTGCGGAACACCTCTACTCCCATACTCCGCAGCCGGTTTAACACTTCTGCATGAGGATGTCCATAGCTGTTCCCCTCGCCACAGCTTATGACGGCATATTTCGGATGAACAGCATTTAAAAATTCCTGCGTACTTGCTGAGCGGCTTCCGTGATGTGCCACTTTATACACATCTGCCGAGATATCGATTCCATTCGTGAGCATTTCCGCTTCTGATGCTTCCTCGGCATCTCCGGTAAACAGGAATCTGTTTTTTCCATATTCTAAGAGGATTGCTACGGAATAGTCATTGGCATTGCCACCATAGGAATTGGAATTTGGTGCTATGATCGTAAATTTTGCTTCTCCAAGAGCATACTGTTCCCCTACCACCGGATAGGTGATCTTCATATTTTTATCGTGAATGACATCGACTAACTCCTGATAGGTTTTGGTGTCTTTTTCATAGTCGGGCATAATGACCGTTTCACAGTTGTACTTGTATACGATCACATCCAGACCACCGATATGATCTGCATCCGGGTGTGTGCCTATGACATAATCTAAGGATTCCACGCCCTGTTTTTTCATCGTTGTGCCAAACAGATTAAAGCTGCCCCCATAAATGGAATTGGAGCTTACAATATGGTCTCCCGCCTCACAGATGTTAAACAGTGCATAATAGTTTGCAGCCTGTCCGGAGGAGGTAAGCATGCCTGCCACGCCGCCCTCAAGTTCGGTGATTTTTCTTGCAACTGCATCATTTGTTGGATTCTGCAATCTGGTATAAAAATATCCATCTGCTTCAAGGTCAAACAGCTTTCCCATCTGGTCACTGTCGTCATATTTAAACGTGGTGCTCTGATAAATCGGAAGCACCCTCGGTTCCCCTGCCTTCGGCGTCCATCCGGCCTGTACACATTTTGTCTCAATCCTGTAATTGTCTGCCATAGTTTCTACCCTTTCTCCTGATTGTCCAATTTACTACTTCCATGATATAACATTTCCCCACAGATTACCACCTAAATTTAAAAAAACTCCGGCAGAAATCTGCCGGAGCGTTTACCGTCATGACATTCTTTCATGACATCTTCTTTTACTCATCCCAGTTATGGTATACTTCCTGAACATCGTCATCCTCATCCAAAAGATCAAGAATACGATTAATGTTTGTCAAATCTTCTTCTGCGGTCAGTTCCACATAATTCTGTGGAATCATGGTAACCTCTGCCTCTGCCATCGGAACCTTTGCTTCCTCAAGTGTGCTTCTGACTGCCTCAAAATCATCCGGAGCAGTCAATACTTCAAAGCTGTCCTCTTCTTCGGAGAAATCTTCTGCACCTGCATCAAGAGCTGTCATCATCAGGTCATCTGCATCCATGTCGCAGTCTTCCTTTGCAATGATAATCTGTCCCTTCTCATCGAACATATAAGATACACAACCCTGTGTTCCAATGCTGCCGTGTCCCTTTGTGAATGCATTTCGCACGTTTGCTGCGGTACGGTTCTTGTTATCTGTTAAACATTTCACAATAATAGCGGTTCCGCTTGGACCGTAACCTTCGTAGGTGCAGTATTCGTAATTGACATTGCCGCCTTCTCCTGCAGCTTTCTTGATTCCACGTTCAATGGTATCGTTTGGCATATTGTTTGCCTTTGCTTTTGCAACAACCTGTGCAAGTTTAAAGTTATTTGCCGGGTCCGGACCGCCCTCTTTTACTGCAACTGCAATCTCTCGACCGATAATCGTAAAGATTTTTCCCTTTGCAGCATCGTTCTTCTCTTTCTTATGCTTGATATTCGCGAATTTTGAATGTCCTGACATTTTTTTATCCTCTTTTCAATTATGTATTTCGTGGTATTTGTATTTCGCTGTCAGAAAAACAGCGGAAATATTATACCACAGTTTCATTGTCTCTGCAAGATGTTTCCTGCTCGGCCGTTGGTCCGGCGGATAATTTCGATACATGGACAGAAGAAATCATGCGGTTTTTCACCGAAAGGATTTCAAATAAATATCCATTCGCTGTCGTCGAAAACACTTCATTGTCACTTGGAATCTTATCAATGAGCGAAATCAGAAAACCGCTTAACGTATCAAAGTCATCGTCCTCATCTTCGCCAAATTCCATCCCAAGTTCTTCCACGACCTCACTGAATTCTGCCATACCGTTCATCAGATACCCTCCATCCGGAAGTTTCTGAATCATCTGTTCTTCCTCGTCGTGTTCATCCTCGATATTTCCGACAATCTCTTCGAGAATGTCCTCAAGCGCAACAATTCCGGACGTCTGTCCGTATTCGTCGACAACGATTACCATATGACTCTTTGCGTTCTGCATCATCGAAAAAAGTGTATTGATATTGCGCGTCTCCGGAATAAACTCGACATCACGAATCAACCCTTCAATTTCTTTTACCGGACGCTCCATCAAGGACGGCTCCTGGCAGAAATCGAGCACTTCTTTAATGTGCAAAAGACCAATGATATTGTCGATGTCGTCTAGGTACACCGGATATCTGGAATAATTATTTTCTTTTAAGAATAACAGAGTCTCCCGGAATGTAAGATTTCCGTCAAGCGCTACCACATTCTTGCGGTGGGTCATTATATCCTGGGCTTCCTTGTCGCCGAACTCGAAAATATTATGAATCATTTCCGCTTCACTGGCTAACAGCATTCCCTGCTCGTGACCTTCATTGACCATGGAGATAATCTCTTCCTCTGTCACATCGTCGGTTCCGCTTAGCGGGTCAACTCCGAGAATCCTTGACAGCAGGTTTGAGAGCGCATCCATTGCAAATATCAGCGGGAAGAAAAAAATCTCCACACCGCGCACGACTGCCACAAGGCGAAGCGCCCAGACATCCGGCTTGCGGGATGCAACCTTCTCCGGCGTATAAATTCCAAACACAAGTACCAAAATAATCAACACGGCAAATATCAGGATATCCGCCGGCAGGCGGACAACCCATCTGCTGTTGTCTGGAAGAAAGAGATTCTCCCACAGGGGAACCTCTAAAAATCCAATCAGCATATGTATGGTCAGCATCACAAGCTGACACACATGGGTATATCGCTCGGATTTGTCCATATACCCCATCAAAAGCTTTGCCTTACGGTTTCCTTCTTTTTCCTGTTTTTCTATCTGTGCCTCTCCGAGATTCTGCATTGCAGCAATGAATCCAAAGATGACAGCATCCAACAGAACCAAAATCACAAAAATGAGAGTCCCGGTCATGGGACTGACACCATCGTCCATCGTACAGCTCCTTTTCCATCAGTATAAACATCTGAAATCATATCATTTAAAACGAATTTCGTCAAGCCGGGTTATGTATACAGTTCCAGGCTGACCTCAAGTGCTTTGTCAATTTTTACCAGAATCTGTGAATCCAGATGGCAGACCTTATCTTTGAGTCTTTTTTTATCAATCGTGCGAAGCTGTTCTAACAAAACAACCGAATCCTTCATGAGATCATATTTTCTGCTGTCAAGTTCTACGTGTGTCGGTAATTTTGCCTTGTTCATCTGAGATGTAATTGCCGCACAGATGACGGTTGGACTGTGACGGTTTCCAACATCGTTCTGAATAATCAAAACCGGACGCACGCCTCCCTGCTCTGAGCCGATTACAGGTCTTAAATCTGCGTAAAAGATATCACCACGTCGAATCACCATATACTTTCCACTCCATTTTCTTATTCGATGCAGATAGTATTGCCAATTTTACCGGGTGTATTCCAAATTTTTATTCTGAAAAATGGTCCTTTCTCGCAATGATTTTTCCGTTACGGCGGAAGACACGCGGGATTCGTTTTCCGAGATTGCAGACAAATTCATAATTGAATCTGCCGGAAAGCTCGCCCACTTCTTCCATCGTAATTGTCTCTTCTCCGGCGGAGCCGATTAAAATCACCTCATCCCCCATCTTTACCTCCGGAATATCGGTGACATCCACCATGAACTGATCCATGCAGACCCTGCCGCAGATTGGCGCACGTTTTCCGTGAATCAGCACCGCACCTTTATTGGAAAGTCCCCTTGCATAGCCGTCCGCATACCCCACCGGAATGGTTGCGATGCGCGAAGGGCGTTTCGTCACATAGGTTCCGCCATAGCTGATGGCTCTGCCAGCCTCTAAGTCCTTCACATATGCGACATGTGTAATCAGCGATAATGCCGGCTTCAAATCAATGATATCACGGCGCACTTCCTCTGACGGCCACAAACCGTAAAGCGTAATTCCGGCACGCACCATATCCATATTTGCCTCTTTTAATTCCACAATTCCGGCGCTGTTTGAGCAGTGCTTGATTGGAATCTTGATTCCTCTCTCCTCAAGCATGGAAATCATTTTTTCAAAAAGTGCAAGCTGTTCTTCTGCGGAAGTCTTATCCGCTTCATCCGCCCTGGCAAAATGGGTAAAGATACCCTCTACCATAATATGCGGCAGTCTTGCAATCTGCGCCATCTCATCTGCCGCTTCCTCCGTCACCTGATAACCGATACGGCTCATTCCGGTGTCAACTGCGAAGTGAATCGGGCAGTCCACGCCCATCTCTCCCGCTGCCTGTGACAACTCCTGTGCCATTTCTCTGGTAAATACAGTCGGTCTCATATCCGCAGCAATCAGTTCGTCATACTGGTCCGGAAACGCATATCCCAAAATCAGAATCGGCTTTTTGATGCCGTGATTTCTGAGAATCAGCCCTTCTTCGACCGTTGCAACCGCATAGCCTGCAAGGTAATCTAAGTGCTCGATACATTCGGCAACCTCTGCCGCACCGTGTCCATAACCGTCCGCCTTGATGACCGCCATAATTTTAGTATCTTCTGAAATATTTTGATGCATTGAGTTCATATTATATAAAATTGCATCCAGATTAATCACTGCACGCACTCTGGTATATCGATTCATTTTTTTAACCCTCTTTTTCTAATAATCCTGCAAATAATTCCCGCATTCCGTCAATCAGATCTGACGCCATAAGCCCATAGCTTCCGGTATGTTCTGCCGCGATATTCCCCGCTCTTCCGTGAAGAAAAACACCAAGCGGTGCTGCAGTATCCGCAGATAATCCCTGTGCCATGAGTCCCGCAATGATTCCGCCAAGCACATCTCCGCTTCCGGCAGTCGCCATCCCGTTGTTCCCGGACAGATTGAGAATCGTCCCCTTCTGTGGAAGTGCCGTAACGGTATGCGCATCTTTTAAAACACAGATTCCACCATACTTCTGGGCAAACTCCGCCGCCGTCTCTACAAGTGTATTTTGTATCTCAGACACGCTTTTTCCGGTCAGACGGCTCATCTCACCTAAATGCGGCGTCACCATCCACGGTGTATGTACTGTCTGTAGAATATCTGTATCCTTAGAAATCAGATTGAGTGCATCGGCATCCAATACGACCGGAACCGCCCCGTCTTTTAAGACATGATGTACGAGCTTTTCTGCAGCCTTGTCTGTCCCGATTCCCGGACCACAGAGAATCACATCTGCCCATGCCAGTTTTTCTTCCAGCACTTTTTTTAGCGTTTTCTCATTGTAGGTAGCAAGAATTGCTTCCGGCAGAGCCGTCTGGATGACAATGCGGTTCTCTTCCGGTATCAGAATACAGACTAACCCGCAGCCACTTGCATAAGCTGCTTTTGCACTTAAAATGGCAGCTCCCGCCATTCCAGGACTTCCTGCAATCACAAGCAGCTTTCCGTAGGTTCCCTTGTTAGAGCGTTTTGTTCTTTGCGGTAAAAGCTTTGGCACATCCGCCTCCTCAAGCAGACACATTCCGGGTGTTTCCCCAAGAAAGCTTTCTTCCCGGATGCCGATTTCTCCGATACGGACTCTGCCGCAGTATTCACAGCCGGGGAAAAGATACAGCCCTCTTTTTTCATATGCAAAGGTGACAGTGAAATCTGCGCGAAATGCCGCTCCAAGCACTGCGCCGTTGTCTGCGGAAATTCCGGACGGAATATCAACCGCAGCCTTCTTTCCTGGAAGTTCATTCATCTTCTGAATCAGCTTTTTGTATTCCCCTTCGACCGCTCTCGCAAGCCCCACGCCAAAAAGAGCATCTACAATCAAAGTGTACGGACGTCCTGTCTTTTCCGGAATTTCTGTGAGAATTGGTATCCGGTAGGCAAGAAGAATCTCTGCTTGAAGCAGGTTTTCTTCTGTCGCCTTATCGGGATTGCCACATCGTACCACTGTGACATGGCTTCCTGACAGGGAAAGAAGCCTTGCAATCGCAAGCCCATCTCCTCCGTTATTGCCAACGCCGCACACTATCAATGTCTCAGATGTGTCAGATGCTTCCTCGGAAAGCAGCGACACAAACGCCTGGGCAGCCTGCTCCATCAACACAATGGACGGCACTTTAAAATGTTCACTTGTGTTCTTATCATACTGTTTCATCTCACGACTGTTCACTAGATATCGCATACAATCGCACCCTTTCCTGTAAAGCTGTAAAGGCGCTTCACCCCATCCGCGGTAAAGCGCCTTTTACTCATGAGCATCAGTTGTCCGCAGACTGCTTTCTGTTTTTGACAACGTTATAGGACAACTGCATCAGACTGTCTGACAGATGTACATTCTCAACAACGACATCCTTATCAATCAGTTCCAAATCGACATGTGCGAAATTCCAGATTGCATGGATTCCCAATGATACCAGACGGTTCGCAATTGCATCTGCCTTCTCTTTTGGCATGGTAAGCGCTGCGATATCCACCTGATTCTCCGCACAAAAGGACTCTAACTCATCGAGCATATGAATCTTGATTCCGCGAACCGTCACTCCCTCAAGTGCCGGATTGACATCAAACAATGCAATAATCATGAAACCAAGTTTTTCAAACTTGACGTAATTTGCCAAAGCCTGCCCAAGATTTCCGGCCCCGATAACAATAATATTATGCCGCTGGTTCAGTCCTAAAATCTTGCCAATTTCTTCGTATAAATATTTTACGTTATATCCGTATCCCTGCTGTCCAAATCCCCCGAAATTATTGAGATCCTGGCGAATCTGGGATGCTGTCACGTTCATCCTGCTGCTGAGGTCGTTTGAGGAAATCCGTTCCACTCCGGCATCCATCAGCTCACCTAAATAACGATAATACCGTGGCATTCTGCGTATAACCGCCTGGGATATTTCTTTTTCTTCCACTTCAAATGCCCACCTTTCTCTTTCTCATATCACTTATTATATTAATTTGACAGGCATCTGTCAATGTGTGAAATTTTTAACATATTATATTTCTAGCTCCATAGACAGCCGTTCCCATTCCTCGTAGCACTGCTCCAACTTTTCTTTACACTGCTCCTGTTTTGCAGAAAGCTCGTTTAGTTTTGCAGAGTTTGTCGCAGTTTCCGGCTTCTGACATTCCTCGTCAATTGCTGCAATTTCATCCTCGAGCGCTGCAATCTGCTCTTCTGTTTTCTTCAGGCTGTTCTCTAACTTACGGATTCTCGCCTGCTCTGCCTTCTGTGTCTGCCAGTCTGCCTTGGTATCCGGTGTGGCAGCAGAATCAGAAGTTGCCGCATCTGAAGCTGTCTCTGCCGTATTTTTTACATAAATCTGAGTCAGTGCATCGCGTTTTTCCAGATAATAATCGTAGTTTCCGATGTAAGAAGTAATACCGTTTGGAGAAAGATCTAAAATACGGGTTGCTGTCTGGTTGATGAAATAACGATCATGGGAAACATAGAGAATAGTGCCGACGTAATTATTAAGGGCATTCTCTAAAATTTCTTTGGAGGTAATGTCTAAATGGTTAGTTGGCTCGTCCAATATTAAAAAGTTTGCATTGGAAAGCATTAACTTAGCGAGGCTGACACGACCGCGTTCACCACCGCTTAGATCAGCAATCTTCTTAAATACATCTTCGCCGGTAAATAAAAAGGCGGCCAAAACATTACGAACCCTTGTATTATTCATCTGCGGATATGTATCCTGCAACTCATCAAAAATCGTTTTTTCTGCATGTAATACCTGATGTTCCTGGTCATAATAACCGATGTGAACCTGTGCACCTAATGTGATCTTGCCGGAATCTTTAGGGAGTAATTGATTAATGATCTTCAAAATGGTGGTCTTGCCGGTTCCGTTATTACCGATCAAGGCTACTCGTTCCCCTCGTTTGATGTCTATATTCACATTGGAAAAGATTGTTTTGCCATCAAAAGATTTGGAAAGACCTTCGACAAGCAATACATCATTGCCGCTTTCTACGTCGGGAGTCAGTGTCAACCGCATCTCGTCGTGGATTTCCTGTGGCTTTTCCAGTCGTTCCATCTTGTCTAACATTTTTTCGCGACTTTCTGCCCGTTTGATAGATTTCTCGCGGTTAAATTGCTTCAATTTGGCAATGACTTCTTCCTGATGTTTGATCTCTGCCTGCTGGTTCATATAAGCCCGGTATTTGGACAGACGGACTTCTTCCCGTTTTTGGGCGTAATAACTGTAATTGCCGTGGTAGATCGTTGCCTGTGTGTTCTCAATCTCGATCACTTTTGTAACGATCTTATCTAAGAAATAACGGTCATGGGATACGATGATAACAGCACCGTCATAGCCCCGCAGATATCCCTCTAACCAGGCAATGCTGTTAAGATCTAAGTGGTTGGTAGGTTCGTCTAACAAAATGATATCCGGACGTGATAGCAGAAGGCGACCGAGTGAGACTCTGGTCTTTTGTCCGCCGGATAGTTCACTGACCGGCCGGTTAAACTCAGATTCTTCGAAACCTAAACCTTTGAGAATTCCGGTGATCTGGCTCTCAAAAGCATAGCCGTCCTGCATTTCGAAGGTATGATTCATCCGGGTATATCGTTCGAGTGCATCTTCTAATTCAGCACCTTCTAAATGTTTCATGTCCTGTTCTAACTGCCGGATCTGTTCCTGCAGATCAATGACATCCTGTTTGACGCTTAACAGCTCTTCGTAAATAGTCTTGTCATAATAAGAATTCTGGTGTTGGGCCAGATAACCGACGGTAATGTCTTTGCCAATGACAACCTGTCCTTCGTCGGCTTCTTCTTCGTTCATAATGATCTTAAGTAAAGTAGACTTGCCAGCGCCGTTGATTCCAACGATGGCAAGTTTTTCTTTTGCTTCTATATGAAAATTGATATGGTTGAGTATCTCTGTTACACCATATGCTTTTGAGATATTCTGACATGCGAGTACCATAATGTTGTTTCCTTTTCTTTAGATTTCGTATACATAGTCTGTAGCGGATAACCGGGTATGTGTATCCTGTTTGATCGCTAATTCCGGAGGGGTGACAGAGACACGCGTGTTGGCAGGAATGGAGCTTGTAATAAATGCACCGCCGCCGATCACGGAATCTGCTCCGATAATGGTCTCTCCTCCGAGGACAGTTGCGTTTGAATAGATCGTTACACGGTCCTCAATGGTTGGATGCCGTTTGACACCCGCAAGATGCTGACCGCCACGTGTACTTAATGCACCTAATGTTACACCCTGATATAATTTTACATAGTCGCCGATGATGGTTGTTTCGCCGATTACAATTCCGGTTCCATGATCCATAAAGAAATATTTACCGATCGTGGCTCCGGAATTAATATCAATTCCGGTCTTGCCATGAGCATGTTCCGTCATGACCCTTGGAATAAATGGAACTTTCATCTTATATAATTCATGGGCGATACGATAAACGAAAGTCGCATAAAATCCGGGATAAGAGAATATGATCTGTTCTTTGTTATCAGCGGCCGGATCACCATCATAGCCTGCCTGTACATCAAGTAACAGCATTTCCTGTATATGGGGAACGGATTCAAAGAAATTACAACATATATTCTCTGCTTCTGCGATAATATCCGGATTAGAAGAAAAAATGCCGGGTTCCCGATCATAAGCAAGTGCAAGTGCAATCTGTTTTCTTAATTTGAGGTGCAGACTTGAAAGAATCTGTCCGGTATAGTAAGAAGCATTGGTGACATCCACCCGGTCTGTGCTGAAATATCCGGGAAACATTAAACGCTTCAGATCATCTAAAATGTCGATGATGGTACTTCGTACAGGAAGGTATTTGTCTGATTTGCCAAGCAGCAGATCAGATTGCGTGTAATTATAATTAATTGCATTCACGATATCCGGTAGTAAATCATTGAAATGTCTGTTCATGGTATCCTCCAATTGTGTTCTGTTCTATAGTATATGTCTGTTACGGTAAGAAAGTACATAACACACAAAATGAAACAATAATCTAGTATAATAGTATACCATAGGTTTAAAAAAGAAAAAACAGGAAATTTCGGAAAAAAGGCTTGAAAAAAATAGAACAGGTGATATAATAGGAAAAATTCAAAATTGCTGAAAAAAAGTCATTTTTTCTATTTGCTATGTGGCATGGATTCATGTATAATATGTATATTATTTAGCAACACGCAGAAAAGAGGACCACAATGAGGAAGGCACTAGATGTTAATAACATTAACCCGTTTTTACAGTCAACGATCAGCATTTTTGAAAGTGTAACCCAATTGAAGCTCGCAGTAGGGAAACCTTCATTTGCTGATTTTTCATTTAAGAAACCGACATACACGATTACGGTAGGTATCGTCGGACAGATGAAGGGACAGGCTGTTTTGACGATGGAATTAGAACATGCGAAAGATATTGCAAGCAAGATGATGTTTGGAATGCCGATTGCAGAGTTAGATGAGATGGCATGTTCAGCTTTGAATGAGCTGAGTAACATGATCATGGGAAACACAGCGACAATATTCTCTACACAAGGTAAGTTAATTGATATAACGCCTCCGATCTCCATGGTAGGAACGGATCTGCAGATTAAGTCGGATATTGATCCAATCTGTGTACCGTTACTGTTGGATGGGAACGAATATGTCAAGTTATACATTTGTGTATATGAGGATTAATATTACAAAAATATCAAGAAAGGGCAGAAGAGAAAATGAGTAAAATTATTGGAAAAGGCATTACTTTTGACGACGTTTTATTGGTTCCTGCATATTCAGAAGTAATTCCAAATGACGTTGATTTGAGAACACAGCTTACAAAGAAAATTCAGTTACAGATTCCTCTTATGAGTTCCGGAATGGATACCGTTACGGAGCACAGAATGGCAATTGCAATGGCCAGACAGGGTGGTATTGGAGTTATCCATAAGAACATGTCGATCGAGGCACAGGCGGAGGAAGTAGATAAGGTTAAGCGTTCCGAGAATGGTGTCATTACAGATCCGTTTTCTCTTTCACCGGATCATACATTAGATGATGCAGACAAGTTAATGGCAAAGTTCCGCATTTCCGGTGTGCCAATCTGTGAGAATGGTAAGTTGGTTGGTATCATCACAAACCGTGATCTTAAGTTTGAGACAGATTATACGAAGAAGATCCGGGAGTCTATGACATCCGAAGGACTGGTTACCGCAAGAGAGGGTATTACATTAGAGGAAGCAAAGAAGATCTTAGGTGCAGCTCGTAAAGAGAAGCTTCCGATTGTAGATGAGAATTATAATCTTAAGGGATTGATCACGATTAAGGATATTGAGAAGACAATCAAGTATCCACATTCTGCAAAGGATTCTCAGGGAAGACTCCTTTGTGCAGCAGCCGTTGGTGTAACACCGGACATTACAGATCGTGTAGATGAGTTAGTGAAGTCTAAGGTAGATGCGATTGTGATCGATACAGCACACGGTCATTCCGCTAACGTTCTTAAGACATTTAAGCTGATCCGTGACAAGTATCCGGATCTTCAGGTTATTGCCGGTAACGTTGCAACCAGAAGTGGTACAGAAGCTATGATCAAGATGGGGGTAGATGCGGTTAAGATCGGTATCGGACCGGGTTCTATCTGTACAACCCGTATTGTTGCAGGTATCGGTGTTCCACAGATTACAGCGATCATGGATGCTTATGATGTAGCAAAAGAGTATGGTATTCCGGTTATCGCAGATGGCGGTATCAAGTATTCAGGCGATATTACTAAGGCATTGGCAGCAGGTGCGAATGTTTGTATGATGGGTAGTCTGTTTGCAGGAACGGACGAGTCACCAGGACAGTTCGAGTTGTATCAGGGACGTAAGTACAAGGTATATCGTGGTATGGGTTCTATTGCCGCTATGGAGAACGGAAGTAAGGATCGTTACTTCCAGGCAAATGCTAAGAAGTTAGTTCCGGAAGGTGTAGAAGGACGTGTTGCATATAAGGGAACAGTAGAAGATACCGTATTCCAGTTACTTGGCGGACTTCGTTCCGGTATGGGTTATTGTGGATCTAAGACAATTGAAGAATTACATGAGAAAGCTGAGTTTGTTCAGATCTCTGCAGCTTCTTTGAAAGAGAGTCATCCGCATGATATCCAGATTACCAAGGAAGCACCGAATTATTCCGTAGAGTAAGGAATGAACCCCGCATGACAGGAATGTCAGAAGCGGTTAGAGCGTAAGAGTGTCATAGAGAAGGGTTATTGTGTAGATGATTTGTTTACCGATAACCCTTTTTTGATGGCATATGTAAGAGATTTGGAGGAGAAATATGGTAAAGAAAATAATGAGAGATCCATTATTTCTTGCACAAAAGTCAGTAAATGCGACAGAGACTGACAAACAAGTGGTTGTGGATCTGCTAGATACGCTGAGGTCAAATCAGGATCGTTGCGTGGGTATGGCGGCTAATATGATCGGTGTGAAGAAGAATATAATTGTAGTGGCAACGGGTCCATTTCAAATTGCAATGATTAATCCAGTTATCACTGCCAAATCTGGAGAATATGAGACAGAGGAGGGTTGTTTATCTCTTAATGGAGTAAGAGATTGCACGAGATATCAAGAGATTGAAGTAGATTATCTGGATCAGAATTTTAGGAAACAACACGGGAGATATTCTGGAAAAATGGCACAGGTCATTCAACATGAAATAGATCACTGTAATGGAGTAGTGATATGATGAAACAATGGGCGCATATTATATTTGATGTGGATGGCGTGTTGATCGATTCCATGCCAATCTGGGAACATTCTGCAAGTCTGTATCTAAAGCAGGTTTGGGGCATAGATGCCGCATCTTCAATTGATACGGATTGTGCTACATTAAGTCTGTTAGAGGCGGCAGCCTATATTAAGCAATTATATCCGCAGATTGATGTCACAGAGCACGCATTGGCAGATGGAGTGGCAGCATTTATCCGGGAACGTTATTGGCAGGCTGATGCCAGACCGGGAATGAAGGAGACGATACATGCGCTTAAAGAACAAGGCTATCATCTGTATCTGGCTACTGCATCGGAGACAGAGAATGTCCGAGGAGCCTTATCCAATCTTGGTGTGTGGAATTGCTTTGACGCAATCTATACCTGTACGGATATTGGATATAGCAAAAGTTATACGGAATATTATGAGAAAGTGGCACAGTGTATTGGGGTGCCATGTAAAGACCTTATTATGGTAGAAGATTCTCTTCATTCCATGATTACGGCCAAGAAAGCAGGTCTTACCGTAGCGGCGGTTTATGAACCGTATTCTGCTGAAGATGCACAGATGATCCGTAACATCAGTGATGTATACATAGATACATTACAACAGCTTCTTCCCCTTGCACAGCGTAAGTGACGGACGTGCGAAACGGATAGAATATGAAAGCAGT
>ENA-OPUE01001156-OPUE01001156.1-human-gut-metagenome-genome-assembly--contig:-NODE-1156-length-17136-cov-21.823254_pt1 | contig 17136 bp, 17 predicted proteins | sample MGYA00241466_ERZ501924 | MGnify/ENA primary metagenome ERZ501924 (study PRJEB25962, sample SAMEA2042223) | human gut metagenome | biome: human gut; feature: human-associated habitat; material: faeces...
GCCATTATACCCAGGGCGTTGCCCTGGGCTAGGAGCTTCTGCCCTTTCAGGGCGTATGGGGTGTGGCTTATGACACATCCTCACTACTCACTAATCTCTATCTAAAGGTTCAGCTTCTTCTGTACCAGTTTGCTGATAGCTTCTACTCTTTTGCTCTGGCGCTGGATGTCTTTATGAATATCATCGCGCACGGCATTGAAGTCGTTGAAGAAATCGGCAAAGACAGACTGAATCATGTTTGGCTTGCGGTCGTTCTTGTTGGCAAATGGGTTCACCAGCATCTTGATTCCCTTTTCTTCCAGGTGAATATCAATCTCTGCACCCGTCATCACAGGGTCGCCATCATAATGGATTACGCCTGGCTGACTGCGGGTGATATGGAGCTTCTTGCAGCGGAACGACTTGATCTTCGAGTTCTTGTCCAACGTCTTGTTGAACATGTCGAAACTCACCTGAGGCGCCTCGATTACATCGAATGGTTCCATGATGACGACATCCATCAAACCGTCGCTCATGGATGCTTGAGGGGCAATATAGGCATTGTTGCCATACTGAGATGCGTTGGCACAGGAAATGAGGAACGCCTTATACTGCTTGGTGCCCGTCTCGTCCTCCAGCGTGTAAGTCTCAGGCTTATACTTCAATCCCTCGCGCAGGATATTTTCAGCATAAGTGATAGGACCACGCTTGCCGCTCTCGGCAAACTTCATGCTGACGAAAGCGTCAAAGCCCATGCCGCAGGTGCAGAAGAACGGGTGATCGTTGATGACACCATAATCCAGATCTCTAATCTGGCACTGGTTGATGACCTCTATGCATTTCTTCAGGTTCATCGGGAGCAGCAGATGTCTTGCCAATCCGTTGCCCGAACCGCAAGGCAGAATGCCGAGGGCTGTATCGGAGTGAACCAGTGAGCGGGCCACCTCGTTGACGGTTCCGTCACCACCAACCGCCACAACCACATCTACATGGTTGTTCTTCGCTTCGGTAGCAATTTCCGAAGCGTGCCCAGCTCTTTCAGTCATTCTTATCTCGTACTCAAAAAGCTCTTTGTCCAAAACAGAATCTATCAGACTGGGAACTGCCGCCTTGCTGGCTGTTCCTGAAATCGGATTCATGATGAAAAGTATCTTTTTCTTCATTATCTAGTCAAGAGTTTGTAAAATTTAGGCTGCAAAAGTAATAAAAATACCCAAAATAACAAGAAATATCGATTAAAAAAACTATAAAAGTAAACTTTCTTATAAAAAAAGCCGTTTATTGAGTTCTTTTTTGTATCTTTGCACCCTGAAAGTTAGAAAAGTATAAAAAAAGAAAATAAAGTACACCTATTAATAATGGGACAATTACAAGAAAGATACAAGAATTATCGTGAACCTCAGAAGTATATGGCTGCCGGTGTGTATCCATATTTCCGCGAGATCACAAGTAAGCAGATGACAGAGGTAACCGACATTGATGGTCATAAAATCCTGATGTTCGGTTCTAATGCTTATCAGGGTTTGACTAACGACCAGCGTGTTATTGATGCAGCAAAGGCTGCGCTCGACAAGTATGGTTCTGGTTGTGCAGGAAGCCGTTTCCTCAATGGTACGCTCGATTTGCACGTGCAGCTCGAAAAGGAGCTTGCTGAGTTTATGGGCAAGGATGAAACTTTGTGTTTCTCTACAGGATTCTCTGTAAACCAGGGTGTCTTGGCTTGCGTAGTAGGTCGTAACGACTATATTATCTGCGATGACCGCGACCACGCAAGTATCGTAGATGGCCGCCGCCTCTCATTCGCTACCCAGCTCCACTACAAGCACAACGATATGGAAGATTTGGAGCGCGTGCTCTCTAAGCTCCCTGAGGAGGCTATCAAGCTCATCGTTGTTGACGGTGTGTTCTCTATGGAGGGCGACTTGGCTAACTTGCCTGAAATCGTTAAGCTCAAGCATAAGTACAACTGCTCTATCATGGTAGACGAGGCTCATGGTCTTGGCGTATTCGGCAAGCAGGGTCGTGGTGTATGCGACCACTTCGGTCTGACCGACGAGGTAGACCTCATCATGGGTACATTCTCTAAGAGTCTGGCTTCTATCGGCGGTTTCATCGCATCAGACAAGGATACAATCAACTTCCTCCGTCACAACTGCCGTACTTACATCTTCAGCGCCTCTAACACTCCAGCTGCCACAGCAGCAGCTCTCGAGGCTCTCCACATCATTCAGAATGAGCCAGAGCGTTTCGAGAATCTCTGGGATGTAACCAACTATGCCTTGAAGCGTTTCCGCGAGGAAGGTTTCGAGATTGGCGAGACAGAGAGTCCTATCATTCCTCTCTACGTACGCGATGCTGAGAAGACATTCGTTGTTACCAAGATGGCTTACGATGCAGGTGTGTTCATCAACCCTGTTATTCCTCCAGCTTGTGCTCCTCAGGATACATTGGTACGTTTCGCCCTCATGGCTACTCATACAAGAGAGCAGGTTGAGCAGGCTGTCCAGATCTTGAAGAAGATTTTCGTAGAAGAGGGAATCATCAAGTAAAATCAGATTTGCCGGTCTTCTCGGTTTTTACGGATTCGGGCAGTCGGTTTCTGATTTAAAAGTTCAGCAAGTATGGTTGCGGTTCTTTGCCGCTACTATATATAACAGAACTTTTGCATGTGGTTCAAGTACGGGCTGAAGGCCCAAAAGCTCCTAGCCCAGGGCATCGCCCTGGGTATAATGGCAATTAGCAAGGCGCCCTGTAAGGGCAAAAGCTTTATGTTTTGCCTGGAGTTTTAAAGCTTTTGCCCTTACAGGGCGACAGGTTTGCGTCCGTAATTACCCAGGGCGATGCCCTGGGCTAGGAGCTTCTGCCCTTTCAGGGCGTGTGGTGCAAAACTTGCGAAAGTTCTATATATATAATAAGGTATAAGGGCAATTCCGGATAGGGGTTGCCCTTATTTTTTGCCTGTTTCCTAGCCATTTTGCATTTAAATGCATATTTTTTTGAAAAAAGTTAGGGAAAAATTTGGTGGAATCGAAAAAATGTAGTACCTTTGCACTCGCAATTCAGAAATGATGCTTAAAGCAATGCTTAAGAGGTATCGTAGAGATGAGTAAGCGGGGTGTAGCGCAGCCCGGTAGCGCTCCTGTTTTGGGAACAGGTGGTCGCAGGTTCGAATCCTGTCGCCCCGACTTTCAAGAAAGCTAAGAAGAATCTAATCTTCTTAGCTTTCTTGCTATATATACTTTTCATGTCTTATGATTAACTATATTGGATATTTAGTATTTAAAGTTTATAATTTAAAATAGTACTATCATGATTATTACGATTGCGCGCCAATGTGGATGTGGCGCTGTTCGTGTGGGCAGGTTGCTTGCCGAACATTATGGTATTCCTTTTTATACCCGTAAGAATTTGATGGAAATGGCAGAAAAGCGTGGCATCCTGGATGAGATGGAAGCTTTCTTCGATGAAACTCCTGTGGATGAACTGCTCTTTTCTATGTCTTCCCTAGGTGAGAACCAGAGGTTGCTCACCGAAAAACCTCTTCGTGCCTTAGCGGATATGATTGGACAGGAGAATTGCATCATCATCGGACGATGTGGTAATTACATCTTTAGAGAGCGTAAAGACCTGGTGTCGGTGTTCCTGAAGGGTGGTATTGAAGCTCGTATTGAGGAAATCCAGGAAGAACAGGGGCTGGCTCGTAATGAGGCTGCTGAGTTTGTGGAACATGCAGATGATTGCCGTGTGGCTTATCATCAGTATTATACCGGACTTACTTGGGGTAATGCGGATGATTACGATGTCTGTCTAGACACAGTTCGCTTGGGTGTTGAGAAGACGGCGAATGCCATCGAATCTTATGTGGAAGCGGTATTGTAGAAGCGAGGAGTTGATTGCTGGGAGTTCTTTAAAAGAACTACTAATGGTCAAGTTCAAAGTAAATAGTATTTAGGATGAAATTTTTGATTCAGTTTTTAATTATCATAGCATTTTCTTTTGCAGGAGAATTGCTTCATTATCTTTTGCCGCTGCCTATCCCTGCCAGTATTTATGGCATCGTCTTACTTTTTGCGGCATTAGAGTTAAAGTTGGTCAAGGTGAAGCATATCAGGGAAACAAGTGGTTTCCTGATTGCTGTCATGCCTGTGATGTTTATTCCGGCAGCAGTGGGACTCATTGATTCCTGGCAATCGATAGCTGATTCCTTGCTGCAGTATGTTGCGGTAACCGTAATCAGTACTTTTGTGGTCATGGGTGCTTCAGGGTGGATTACGCAGTTTGTTATCAGAAAGGGAAAGGAGGCGAAGAAATGATAACGGTTTTCTTATCTTCTGTTTTAATGCTGACCGCATCGCTTCCTTTGTTTCAAGACTCTGTGTTTTTCGGAGTGTTGATCAGTCTGGCTGCATACGCCATTGGTATGTTGCTGAAGGTAAAGACGGGATGGTCGTTGATGAATCCTTTGCTTATCTCTATCATCTTGGTGATAGTTACCTTGCTGCTGACAGGGGTGGATTATAAGACGTATAGTGCGGGGGCCAACTGTATCAGTTATCTGCTTACTCCGGCAACCATCTGTCTGGCTGTTCCGCTCTATCAGCAGGTAGAACTGCTCAAGAAGAACTATCGCGCAGTATTGATAGGTTTCTTGTCGGGAGTATTGGCGAGTCTCTGTTCTGTATTGATTCTGGCTTTACTCTTCCATTTCGACCATGCAGCATACGTCACCTTCCTGCCGAAGTCTATCACCACTGCCATCGGTATCGGTGTTTCCGAGGAGTTGGGAGGACATGTTTCTGTTACGGTAGTGGTTATCATTGTGACGGGTGTCTTGGGTAACATCTTTGCCGAGAATTTCCTCAAGCTGCTTTGCATCAAGGAACCTATAGCCAAGGGTATAGCCATTGGTTGTTCTGCCCATGCTCTGGGAACGGCAAAGGCAATGGAAATGGGTACCATCGAAGGTGCGATGAGTAGTCTTTCTATTGTGGTATGTGGTATTATGACGGTGGTAGGTTCTTCCATCTTTGCCATGTTCATGTAAGTCTTTGACTTATTTATGAACCATGTAAGCAACTTTTGCTTTCTAATATTCTTGGATGACAAGAATCATGCAATATTTAATCCCTTTTTTCGTTTTATAAATATGAAACGAAAAAAGGGATTTTTATATATATTAATAGGTGGTATGGCTACTGCCTTCATGGTAAGTTGTGCAGATGATGAGAGTTTTTCATCATCTAGAACCGACTTGCTCTCGTTTTCCACGGATACTGTAAGTTTAGACACTACTTTCTCGAATGTGCCTACGCCCACTCGAAGCTTCTGGGTGTATAATCGTACGGGAAAGGGATTGCGCTGTTCTTCCGTAAGATTGGAAAACGGCAATCAGACCGGATACCGGGTAAATGTAGATGGATCGTTTCTGGGACAAACCGCAGGCTTCCAAACTCAGAATGTAGAGGTGCGTAAGGGGGATAGTATTCGTGTGTTCGTGGAACTGACCTCGCACCAGCAATATCAGGATGACCCGCAGCTGGTGGAAGATAACCTGCTCTTTCAGTTGGAGAGCGGAGTGCAGCAAAAGATAAACCTGAAAGCTTATTCCTGGGATGCTACTTTGCTGAATAGTCCAATCATCAAGAAAGATTCTACCATTCAAGGAAGCAGACCTATTGTTATCTATGGCGGCTTGTGCGTGGATAGCGTGGCTACGCTTACCATAGGCGCAGGTACTCGACTGTTCTTTCATGAAAATGCCGGACTGAAGGTTTATGGCACCCTTCGTGTTCAGGGTAAACAAGGCAAGGAGGTGGTGATGAGAGGAGATAGAATCGACAATATGTTTGATTATCTGCCTTACGATCGCACTCCGGGACAGTGGCAAGGTATCCAACTGATGGCTTCTTCGTATGATAATGTCATCAGCTATGCTGATATCCATAGTGCCTATCATGGCATCTTGGTGGATTCCTGTGATGTAACCAGGCAAAAGTTGCTCCTGCAGAATTCTACGGTACATAATTGTCAAGGCTATGGTGTGATGGTAGATTCTGCCAAGGTTCAGATATACAATAGTCAATTATCCAATACGCTGGAGCATCCGCTTTATGTACATGGCGGCGATGTAGAAGTGAATGGATGTACCATTGCCCAGTTCTATCCGTTTGATGGTCGTCGGGCTACGGCTATCGGATTCATGCCTCCTGTCAACAATCTCAAGGTTATGAACTCGCTGGTTACGGGCTACCACGACGATGAAGTGGTATGGAGTGCGCCAAAGGAAGATGAAGTTTGTAATTTCAGTTTTGACCACTGCGTATTGCGTACGGAGAAGATGGCGACTGATGATAGCTTGAAGTTCACGAATGTTATCTTTGAGGATTTGAAGGATACAACCCAATTTGGCGAGAAGCATTTCCGCTTATTCGATACAGATAACTTGAAGTACGACTTCCGTCTTCGCAAGGAATCGGCTGCCATCGGGGTAGCTGATGCAGCAAGCTCATTGCCTACCGACCGACAGGGACTTCGTCGTGATGAGAAACCAGATGCAGGATGCTATGAGTTTGAGGAACAGATAGAAGAAAATGATAAGAAGGAATAGGATAGCGAGCGTAGGGATGGTGGCGTTAGTAATGGTTCCTATTCTTGTGTTTGCGAAAGGGATACAGGCTGATGGGAGAGAGTTGCCGGCTGCTCCAAATTCTTTCTTACAGCAAAAGAAAGAAGATGCCGAACTGTTGGCAAGGGCGCTGGATTATTTCGTTTCAAGGAAATATCATGAGTGCCTGATACTTTTGGAACGGCTCGACAAAACCTATCGTTTGAACCCTAGATATAAGGCATATTTGGGTGTGTGTTATTATTATGAATGGGACTATGAGCGGACCATCAGGTGCTTGGATCCGGTAATTCCTTTGTTGGAGAACTTTGCGCCTCAGGAGCGTTCTTTTTATTGTTGGGCTGATGCCGAGAGTCATTTCGCTTTGCAGCTATATGAAAAAGCAATGCCGCTTTATGAACAGATGCTCTCGCTTTGTAAGGAGAACGAGAAGCCTGATGCCAACTATCGTCTGGGGTTCTGTCATCTCTTTAAGGCGCGAGATATGGAGAAAACTGCGAGTAATGAAGAGATGATGGCAGAGTACAGAAAGGCTCGTGAGTATTTGCGGAATGCATTGAAAGGCTATCTGAGTTATCGCAATACTACAGATGAAAAGGCTCGTATTGCCCAGATTCAGCACATGCTTAAGGGGATGAGGTAATTTTCTATGCTGAGGAGAAAATAAAGATAACTATATGAAAAGAGGGCGTGTCATGACTTAGCCATGACATGCCCTCTTTGGCTTTTTATTCTTTCATGTTGGCATCTACAAATGAGAATGGCAACAAATCTTTGATGCTTCCGAAGCAATAGATGCCTGTTTCTCCGTATAGCAGGATGCGCACAGGCTGCTTGTAACGGTCTTCCATCTCGAGTATTACCTGGCGGCAAGCACCACATGGAGAAATTGGCGACTTGAGAAAGCCATTCTCGTTTCTTGCAGCTATGGCCAAGGTGATGATGGCCTGTTCTGGATAGTTAGACTGTGCGCCGAAGATGGCACTTCGCTCTGCGCAAAGGCCAGAAGGGAATGCGGCATTCTCCTGATTGGCGCCAATGAAGATTCTTCCGTCTGCAAGCAGGCAGGCTGCTCCTACGTAGAAATGGCTGTAGTTGGCGTATGAATTGTTGGTGGCCTCCATAGCCTTCTTCACTAGTGTCTGTTCTGTCTCGTTCAGTTCAGATAGCTCGGCTATCTGGTATTTGATGTTTAGTGTCTGCTCTTTCATAAGCTTCGTTATTTGGTGTAAAAGTCAATTATGTCTGTCAAGGCTTGTTTGCATACCGGGCAGAAGTCGGGTGTCTCGTTGATGCGCATTCTGCAATCCTGTACACCGCGATATACGCCCTTTACGCTATAGCCTGCTCCCTCGAAGACACCTATTTTGCTCACTGCCTCTTTGGCTTTCTTGGAAAGAGGTGTTGGTATCGGAGTGCCTTTTTTGACCATGTCTTTCCATTTGCTGTCGAAATCAACCAGAGTGGTGATATTTTTCTCCCAAGGTTCCACATCGTGAGGATACATCGGGATATCTTCTGATTCGTAAGCATATTCATCGGCAAGTCCTGCGAAGGAATGTCCAAACTCATGTACTACCACCGGCTTGAACCATTTCTGATGGCAAGTGGTCAAATTATATGAGTTGAGGATGCCGCCACCCCCATATCGGGTAGAATTAACCAATACGATGATGTGTTCGTATGGTGTACCTGCCAGACAATCGTGCAGATCCTTCAGGTGCAGGGTGGTGAGATAACGATCGCTGTAGAAGGTGTCGAAATGAGAACTGAGGGCTGTCTTTTTCCAGATACCCTTGCCAGGCTCGCTGGTTCCGCTATCCTGTGATGCAGACTTTACGGCAACGACATTAAACTTGGCTTTCATACTCTTGAATGGCTCATGTGCAAAGATGGCGTCATTTGCCTCCTTGGCATCCTGTAGGAAGATAGGCATCTCCCTTTCGGTGTATCCTTCTGCCACGTAAGCGATGTGGATGCACTTGTTGGTATCTGCGGCCTCTTGCAAGGTTTCGTATGGAGTAGGTCGGTCTCCCTTGTGATGAATCAGGATATCCTTTGGAGCTACTTGATGGGTGAGCGATGTCATGATTTCTCTACGGTTGTTACGCAAGTCTAGAGTGATGTCAACTGTATCTTTTGGCATTGGTACCAAGAAGACATTCTCGAAACTCTGTGTATTGGTCTTGGCCTCTGGATAGGAGAGCCATTCCTGAAAAAGGGTAGAGAACGAATTGCGGTATATCACTTTGCCCGAACGGTGGTCGCGTACGGTGATTTGACCATTGCCTTCTACTGGCAGTTCGCTGAGTCGCTGCTTCTTGCCGTACCAACGAGGTAATACGTTCAGTTCATCAACAGCAATCAACTGCTTGTTGCTGTTGCCGGCAAAGGTGTAATCTACTCTCAAGGTTTTGTCAACGAAGTAATCGTCGAAGTTTTGCGCCTTTACCTGGATTGCTCCCATGAGCATAGCCAAGGCTGCAAGTGAAAATATATACTTCTTCATTGTTTTCCTATTTGTTCTTTCTTTTTGAATTCTTAATAATCAGAATGTTCTGGTTCTGTTTGTCCTATTCTGACAGAGCTTATCAGAATCTGATAGAGTTTATCTGATTCTGATTCTATCGCCTATCTTAATCTGATGGTCAATATCAAAATAGTTCATCTTGTAGAGATTTTTGAGTCTGATACCATACTTTTGAGAGATAATGTACATGCTTTCTCCCTTTTTTACGATATGTGGGCGATTCTTGTACTGTTTTGGTGCCTTCTTGCGCTTCTTTTTGAGATATACGATTTCTCCTTTGTGCATAACGTCATTTTTATCTCTCTCGTTGTATTTGGCAAGTTTGCGCCAGTTAATCTCTACTTCCTTACCCAGTGCCTTGAAGGTGTCGCCTTCGCGGGTTATGAGATAGTAGTTGTCATTGAACTTGTAGATAGGGTGCAGGAGTCCCTGTGCATTGACAGCCTGCTCGCTTCCACTATGCTCAGCCATAAAGCGGTCGAATCTTTTAGCCTTGTCGTAGTCAAAGAGTTTGTAGAGTTCAATGATTTGTATCAGCTTGTTGGCGTATTGTGGATTGGTGGCGTAACCACATTGTTTCAATCCCTGTGCCCAGCCTTTATAGTTGCGCTGTCCCAATTCAAAGAGACGGGCATAGCGTGGCTGTCTAGCCAGAAACTTGCTATGGTCTTCATAGCTGTCTCTGGCATCTTTGTAAACACGGAAACACTCACCGCGGGCATCGTCGTCGTGGTATTGGGTTGGACCAGTCCAATTATGGCATTTGATGCCGAAATGGTTGTTACCCTGTGTTGCCAAAACACTCCTACCAGCACTACTCTCAAAAAGTCCCTGGGCCAGAGTGATGCTGGCTGGAATGTGGTAGCGAAGCATCTGCTCGATGGCGAGGTCCTTGTATTGGTTGATGTATGTCTGGTAGGTCTGATTCCACTTCATCTGCGCTTGAGATGTGGCGCAGAAGAGCAGAGATATACCTATTATATATGTTTTTATTCGATTCATAGTGCAAAAATAATAAAAAAAACGGATAAATCGTGCTTTATTAAAGTATTTTTGCTATCTTTGCATAGAAATTAGAAAAAATGAAGGCAAATAGAACAAAAATAGTGGTAGCATTGGGCTCAAATGTCAATCAGGAGGCCCATATTGAGCAAGCAAAGTCTATGCTTGAAGCTACTTTCAACGATATGTTTTTTGGTACATCCCTATGGACTGAACCTATAGGGATGAAATCAGATAATTTTCTAAATGTTTTAGGAGTGGGATATACGAGTGTAAATAAGGAACGTACCATTCAGGCATTAAAGAATATAGAGCATAGATGTGGTAGAAGAGTGGCGGCAAGTAGAAAAGGCATTATCGCCATCGACATCGACTTGTTGCTCTTTGGGGCTGAACGTTTACATGAAGTAGATTGGGATAGGAGATACATCCAGAATCTTCTTCAGCAATTAGGAGTTTCCGTGGACTGAGCTTTAGAGAAAGAATAAAGCTCAGTGAACGGAGTGTTTGTGTGATTCCTGAAAGTTCTTTATAGGTCAGGAATTGGATTTTCTTTGGTAAGGTGGAGTTCTACTACTTTACCGGTTTCTAATGATTTCTTTACGTTGATGAGGCGCTGGTTGCTGCTTCCTCTAAAGAAGAGGTCTTCATCACGCAGGTCTTTCATAAATGGACCATCAACCAGAACGTCTATCAGTTTCAGTAGCTCAAGTTGCTTGGGATTCTTCAACAGGTTCTCATACTTATAGCCAGTGAAGCACCAGATGTCCTTATCGCTTTGTGCTCGGATGGCACGTGCCAACTCTGTAAAGCCTTCTGCTTGAAACATTGGGTCGCCCCCCGAAAAGGTAACATTGGCGAACGGATCGTCCATGATTTCTTTCATGATGTCCTCGGTCGAGGTCATCGTTCCATGATGTATGTCCCATGATTGGGGATTATGGCATTCTGGGCAATGGTTGGGGCAACCGGCACAATAGATAGAGGTCCGGAAGCCCGGACCATCTACCATTGTATCGTGTACTATACTTAAAACACTTATCATATTTGAATTAAGAGTTTGGTGTATCGATGTGGGTTACGCGATCGTGGAGCTCTGCCAGTTTGCCACTGTTCCAACGGTCGGTGGTACCAACCAGATAACCGGTAATTCTCTGCAACTTGTCTATGTGACGGCTGCCGCATTTAGGACAAACTTCCAAGTTAGCATCCGCATTCTCGTATCCACAGTCAAGGCAGCGGTTGCGGTTGTGGTTTACAGAGCCATAGCCCATATTGTATTTGTCCATCATATCTACAACGCTTGCAATCACTGCTGGGTTGTGGGTTGCATCACCATCAATCTCAACATAGAAAATGTGACCGCCACGAGTCAAGTCGTGGTAAGGAGCCTCAATCTTTGCCTTCTTCAGAGCAGTGCACTTGTAATATACTGGCACGTGGTTACTGTTGGTATAGTAATCGCGGTCGGTTACTCCAGGGATGATGCCAAACTGCTTGCGGTCTTTCTTTGTGAACTTGCCGCTCAAGCCTTCTGCTGGTGTTGCGAGGATAGAGTAGTTGTGGTGATACTGCTCGCTGAACTCATTGGCACGGTCGCGCATGTAGGTTATAATCTTCAAGCCCAATTTCTGTGCTTCCTCGCTTTCACCATGGTGGTGGCCGATGAGGGCTACGAGGCACTCAGCCAAACCGATGAAGCCGATACCGAGAGTACCATGGTTGATAACGCTCTCGATAGTTTCCTCTGGTTTCAGCTTTTCTGCGCCTACCCAGAGATACTTCATCAGCAATGGGAACTGCTTGGCCATCGCAGTCTTCTGGAACTGGAAGCGCTCATCGAGCTGTTTTGCAGTGATGTCGAGAATATTGTCGAGCTTAGCAAAGAACATGTCTATGCGCTGCTGCTTGTTTTCTATACCCATGCACTCGATGGCGAGTTTCACGATGTTAATGGTAGAGAAGCTCAAGTTACCACGAGCGATGCTGGTCTTTTCGCCCCAACGATCTTCGAATACACGTGTGCGGCAACCCATGGTTGCAATTTCCCACTTGTAACGCTCAGGATCGTCGGCACGCCACTTCTCATTCTGGTTGAAGGTGGCATCGAGGTTGAGGAAGTTAGGGAAGAAGCGACGTGCAGTTACCTTGCAAGCCAACTGGTAGAGGTCGTAGTTACGATCTTCCTTCATATAGTTAACGCCACGCTTCTTTTTCCAAATCTGGATAGGGAAGATGGCAGTTTCGCCATTACCTACACCCTCATAGGTGCTAAGCAGAATCTCTCGCATGATGCAACGGCCCTCGGCGCTGGTATCAGTACCATAATTGATAGATGAGAATACTACCTGGTTACCGCCACGAGAGTGGATGGTGTTCATGTTGTGGATGAAAGCCTCCATAGCCTGGTGTACTCGGTTCACTGTCTTGTTGATGGCATGCTGCTCTAGGCGAGCCTTGCCTTCAAGACCGGTGAGGTCTTTCTCTATATAATCGTCGATGGCAATATCGTAGAGGTCGCTGAGGTCTTCGCCTGTTAACTTCTCCAAGTTCTTTACCTCTTCCTTATACGACATGCGTACGTAAGGGGCAAGATAGAAGTCGAAGGCAGGGATAGCCTGACCACCATGCATCTCATTCTGGCAAGTTTCCAAAGAGATGCAAGCCAATACAGCTGCAGTTTCAATACGCTTAGCAGGACGGCTAGATCCATGACCAGCGGTGAAACCATGCTCGAGGATGACATCCAATGGGTGCTGAACGCAAGTCAAACTCTTGGTTGGATAATAGTCTTTGTCGTGGATATGAATGTAGTTGTGCATGACGGCGTCGCGAACATCCTGTGAAAGGAGGTAATCATCGACAAATGGCTTGGTGGTTTCTGAAGCAAACTTCATCATCATGCCGGCTGGTGTATCAGCATTCATGTTGGCGTTTTCACGAGTAATGTCATTGTTCTTGGCATTGACAATGCTCATGAATACGTCACGAGTCTTGGCTTTTCTCGCAATGTTACGCTGGTTGCGGTAAGCAATGTATTTTTGGGCTACATCTTTTCTGGCACTCTTCATGAGTTCCAATTCTATGGCATCCTGAATGGCTTCTACACTCATCTGGCTCTTGCCGCGGTATGAGATGTGATCAGCTATTTGCTCTATCAAAGAAGAATCTTCTCCTTTATCTGTATGTAGCATGGCTTTGCGAATAGCAGCCATGATTTTTTGCTCGTTGAAACCAACGATGCGTCCGTCGCGTTTTACTACAGTTTGAATCATTTCTAGTGTTACTTTTATGATAGTTATTTAATTCTCTTAATACTAAGTCTTTATGACTTTTGATGGTTGTAAAGACCATCTTTTTGATGATGCAAAGATAAGAAATTAAGTTGAAAGTTGTACGTTTTGGACAACTTTTCTTGTGTTAAAAAACGTCAAGTCACTGATTATCAGCTATATAAAAATCGTTTTGGAAAACTTTGATTTTTCTTGGCTTTCCAAAACGGTTAACTTATTCTTTTTCAACATGTTGGGTTGTTGTGCCTGCCTGGGGACTTCAGAATTGTGCTTTTGTGTGCCATTTCCCTGTTTCCTGATGGATAGGCTATAGCAGATGCTTGAAACCCTATTGGTAGCTAAGTTACGACAAGGTTGCCCGGCTTTTGTAGTCGAGCGCAGCACCGATGGCAGTGCAGAATTCAGAGTATTTGGGTATTCTGAATCTCACTCCATAGAGCTTTTCCATGGCTGGGAAAATCTCTCTGCATTGTGGCAGGAGAGTTAGGTTGCCAATCATCACGAAATCCTTGATGCCTGATTCCAACGATGAGAGTATCGTGGCTGAGCCGATACTCTGCAAAACCATGCCGATGAGTCCCATTGCGATGTCTTCTCTAGATGCATTTGCCTTAGCGTTGCTGAAGAGCGAAGCTGTTGCTGTCATCGGAAGACCTGGAAGCGGCTTGGCGCTGATATCGCCTATGAGCAGATTGATTTTAGAAATATCGCCATCTTTGGCCAGATTGATAATCTGCTTGATGTCGTCAGTCTTCAGCATGATGCGGCTGAGGCCAGCAAGGGTTCCTCCGCCAATGCCGATACCACCAATATGCTTGATTTCATCACCGTCACATTTCACAAGCGAGGTTCCTGTGCCCATGCTTACCACTATCATGCGCTCAAGCTTACTCTCATAGCGTGCACCTAAACCATCTGCAATGAATTCTTGACTCTTGGAGGTAGGCAGACCATAGATGGGCTCATCGATATAGGCTGCGCCTACACCTGTGAGCATCACGTGTTCCACCTCGCTGAGGCTAATCTTGTTGTCGTGCAGATATTTTCCGAAAGCTCCGTATAAGGAGGTGATAGGGTCGGTAGCCTTAATACGTATAGGGCTGATAACCATTCCGTTATCATCAATTCCTACAATCTTTGTTGTCGAGATGCCGACATCTATTCCTATTACTATCTTTTTCATGGGTGCAAAGTTACTGCAAAAAGAAGACACTGCAAAATAAAAATAGATTTATTTTGCAGTGTCGATATTTAATACTTCTTAAAATACTTTTGTTACATCATGCCAAGACGGCAGAAAGTAATCAGTACAGCATAACCGATAATCATGCTCAGAACGCCTACCGTGAGACCGGCTTTAACCATGTCGGTCTGTTGGATTAGACCTGTAGAGTAGGCAATGGCATTTGGAGGAGTTGAGATAGGGAGCGACATGGCGCATGATGCTGCCACTGCCACGCCAATCAGGATGGTTTGAGTTCCTCCGATTGCAACAAGCTTGTCGCCCATTCCGGCACATACCACTGTGAGGATAGGAATCAGCAGGGCGGCAGTTGCGGTGTTGGAGATAAAGTTACTCAGTGTGAAACATACCAAACCGGATACAACCATGATGACAAATGGGTTGAACTCGTTGAAAGGAATGCTCTTTACGGCATTTTCGGCAAGTCCCGTTCCGTTCATGGCAAGACCGAGGGCAAATCCGCCAGCTACCATCCAGATAACAGCCCAATCTATGTCCTTCAAGTCGTTTGCTGTAATCACTCCTGTGAATGCGAAGACGGCAATAGGCAACATGGCTACGGTGTTGGCATTGATGCCGAGCTGCTTTCCGCAAACCCATAATATAATAGTGAGGAAGAAGGTTGCACCAACTACGGCCGTACGCCAGTTGTGCTGCATGTTTCCGTCTATTTTAAGTTCGATGGTCTTCTGTGAGAATGGGAACATCTTGCGGATGATGAACCATGCGCAGATGAGCATGACTATAACCATAGGGCACATGATCATCATCCAGTCTCCGAAGCCGATACCGAGGTTCAAACCGGTTGGGTCGTTGAGAACTTTATAGGCAAAGGCATTTGGTGGGGTGCCGATAGGGGTACCCATACCGCCAAGGTTGGCTCCGATAGGAATCGCCATGGTGAGTGCTACTCTTCCCTTACCGTTCGCTGGGAGCGACTTGAATACAGGTGTAAGGAAGGTGAGCATCATGGCTGCGGTTGCTGTGTTGGAAATAAACATAGAGAAGATTCCCGTTATCAGCATAAATCCAAGTAGCACGTATTCAGAACGTTTTCCGAAAGGGGCTATTAAGGTTTTTGCCATCAATACGTCAAGACCACTCTTCGTTGCGGCTATTGCTAACACAAAACCTCCAAGGAAGAGAATGATGGTTGGATCAGCGAAACAAGCCATTACACCTTGGTAGTCTAGAAGCTTACCGTATTCTCCCTCTGCTCCTTGCATCACCGCAAATGCTGAGTCGGAGACGAAAAACAGGAGAACGAAAATAATTACTACGGATGTGGCCCATGCGGGGATGGCCTCAGTGAGCCATAGCATAACTGCCATCACAAAGATGGCAATGACACGTTGTTGAACTACCGTTAGGTTGTCAATGCCAAAGCAATCTATAGGCAAGTTCCACACTACGATGGTGAATAAGGCTGTGATGGCAAACATCAGTGCTTTTTTGCGATTGAAGTCACCGGTCAATACTTTTTTTACAGTTTCTTGCATTACCTTTATTGTTTTTAGATTATATTTATTCTGTTTCTCTGTTGAAGCATCGCCATTAAACAATACTACAGTACTGCAAAAATACACATTATTTTTGAATTAGCAATAAAATATCGGAAAAAACGATGCAAAAACAAAGTTTTTCTGCAAAAAAATGAGAAAAGGTGATGAACTTTGCGTTTTTTTTCTTATATTTGCAGAAAAATGGCGATAGCAGCTATCGTTTTAACCTATTAAAATTATAAGAATATGAATCAGTCAGTATTATTTTTTATCATCATTATGGTGATTGTTTTTTCGATTATGGTATCGGCTTATATACACAAGCGTCATCATGAGTTTAATATGGACGATATCGAAAAGGCAGTGCGTGGGGCGTATCCTAATGGTGTGCGCTCAATAGCAAAGAGCGAACTGGTAGATGCGGTGAAGAAACATTTTCATTGTTCTTCTAAGGATGCACATTATATAATAGGTGTAGCGCGAAGAAAAAAAATCATTGATATTGCTGCTGGCTATGTTACATTGGCTTAAGACACATTTTTGAGGAGAAACTCTTTGTTTTTTTTGTAAGCACATTGCTGCTGTATCAGGAAGAGTTATGTGTTTCCATGTGTCGAATCATTTCTCCTGGTGGAACAAAGTGTTTCTTTAGGAGAAACGGAAATTTTCATGGGGTGGAAATAAGAGTTTCATTGCAAAGTATGCCTGAAACACTCGAAGTGTGTGCAAGCCCAAGTTATGCTATATAATATAATAAGGTGAAAGGGAAAAAATAGCGATTGTAATTGTTTAGAACTGTTAAAATGTGGATAAGATTGAAAGTTTTTTCTCGAAACATTTGGCAGTTTCGAAAATAGTTAGTACTTTTGCACTCGCTTTTGAGAAATCGAGTGTTACTCAAAGCAATAAAGAAAGAGTTCTTTGAAAGATTTTACATAAACAGACAAGTAGTACAAGAAGCG
>ENA-OPUE01001157-OPUE01001157.1-human-gut-metagenome-genome-assembly--contig:-NODE-1157-length-17132-cov-15.727235_pt1 | contig 17132 bp, 12 predicted proteins | sample MGYA00241466_ERZ501924 | MGnify/ENA primary metagenome ERZ501924 (study PRJEB25962, sample SAMEA2042223) | human gut metagenome | biome: human gut; feature: human-associated habitat; material: faeces...
CATATTAATTCCTTCTTTAAATGTGATTGATATTTCATTTTCATTATATCCACCTTCATTTAAAGTATTAATTATCTCATCTAAATTCATCGAAGGACTAAAATAATACTTAGCAGCATATACATTAGACACTTTTTTTAGTTTTACATATAATTTAAAGAAATTTTCATTTTTTATTAATCCTTCTTTTTTTAATAGTGCTGCAATATCACTAATTGTAGAACCATTTTCTATAACTATACTTACTTCTTTTTTATCATTAGAAACTGGAGATTTAAAATAACAATAAGTCCCTAATAAAGTTGCAATACCAATTAGTAGTATTGCAACTAGCACAAGTATAATCTTAAATTTTTTCTTTAATTTACGGCCTTGTTTTTCCATCAATTATTTATCCTCTTCGTTTTTTGTTTGTTCTTGAATAACATTTAAAGCCATTTCAATAACTTTCCATTCCTTTTCTGTTGTTATTGGTTCTAATTTCATTAAATCTCCTTCTTGTGTAACGATTGAACCATAAGCACGAACATTACCTTTTTCATCTACACAGAGACATCTATCTGCATCACCGTCAAATGCAAATCCAACATCAAGATGTTCTCTTCTTACTAAATCCTGAAGACCTTCAATATGTGTAGAACCGCAGTTCTCGTTAATATTAGTTCCGTCCGGAGCTGCATTTATAACATATGTCTTAGCTCCAAGTGCATCAAATACGGCCTTGGCAAGTGTCCATGCACTACCATTAGAAGCATCAAGACCTACTCTGATTCCCTTGAATGAATAGATTGCAAGACTCATTAGATATCCCATATATCTGTTACGACCTGCTGTATAATCTACTGTGCATCCAATCTTTTCTCTTGTTGCGTATGGAATCTCTCCCATCTCACCATCAAGGTATTTCTCGATTTCAGAGATTACATCCTCCTTCATCTTCTCACCAGCTGCATTAATAAGCTTAATTCCATTGTCATAGAAAGGATTGTGACTTGCAGAAATCATAATTCCGCAGTCAAAATCTTCTGTTCTTGCTACCTAAGAAACACTTGGTGTAGTTGTTACATGAAGCAGGTATGCATCTGCTCCTGATGCTGTAAGACCTGCTACCAAAGAATACTCAAACATATAGCTGCTTCTTCTTGTATCCTTACCAATAACAATCTTAGCTTTACCGTCCTCATGATTCTTGCCATAATACCATCCTAAGAATCTTCCTACTTTAAATGCATGATCAACAGTAAGAGTCACATTAGCTTCTCCTCTGAACCCATCAGTTCCAAAATACTTACCCATAATATTATCCTCTTCCAAACATACGCACAATTATTATGCCATCATTCTCTCAGTTGACCATACTTCAACTTCATACTTATTGCTCTTGTTGTATCTCTTTCTAAGATTCTTGAGCTGTTTTAAGTACTCTAATGTAACCTTTCCAGAAAGCTTTGACTCACCTTCAGTTCTCTGCTGGAACTTATAAGGAATCTCAACTACCTTGCTGTATGTTCCCATAGCAAGAACTTCAACCATAATCTTCCATCCGATTGGCTGAAGATCGGCATTCTCAATAACTTCTCTTCTGAACATAAATAATCCGCTTGTTGGGTCAGATATCTTTCTAAGACAAGGAAGCATCCACTGTCCTATCTTTCTTGCTGTGCCAGATACGAACTTTCTGTACCAGTTAAGTCCACCGTCATCTCCACCAGGTATAAGACGGCTTGGTATACAGAAATCAGCACCGCTTTCCATAGCCTTATACATATATTTAAGTACAATTGGTGGGTGCTGTAAATCAGCATCCATACAAGCCATATACTCACCCTTGGCAAGTTCAAATCCCTTAAGAACTGCTGTTGCAAGACCTGTTTCACCTGTTCTGTGTTCAAGTCTTATCTGTGGAAAATCCTTAGCTACTTCCCTGATTACATCAGGTGTATTATCTTTACTATCATCTACGAATAATATTTCATAATCAATTCCCTTAAGTGCATCATCTATCTGTGTCACCAGATTTCTAATATTCTTTCCCTCATTAAATGTAGGTACAACTACTGATAACATATATTTTCTCCTTTTAATATTCTTATACCAGATTAACTCCAGTATATATAATTGTAATTTAAAAAGCGTGTTAATTATAATACCAATATATAAAGATAGCAAGTCTTTTCACATAAGCAGACCATCCCAGAAGTACCATGCCGATATTACAACAATCTCAACTATAGACAACAACGTAATTATTCCATACCGTACATACCTGTTACAGCCTGCGATTATCTCTGCCACTCCTATATATATTACAAATGAACCCATTATAAATCTCAATGTACTCATAACGCTTGATGTAAGCGGAATAAGAAGTACTATTATTCCAAATATTCCAAGTGCATAATGCTTCTTTCTTATCATCGCTGCATAAAGCATAAGTGTTATAACGCAGAGCCAGCCAAGTATTATTCCATTGAGTGTCTTAACTCCTGATGCCGCTGAGAGCTGCCCTGTACACGACTTAAACAACACTCCGATTACCGGAAACATTTTCTGTGTCCTCCACGCTCTCTGGACGTGGTAAAATGCCCACGAATCACCACAAAAGTATCTCAGATAATTCATATATATGAATATGCCAAGAGGGCTTATCATAATAGCCACAAGCTTCTTTGGTTCTTTTATGACATTTTTAATAAAAGTTCTTATAACACTGGCTAAGCTTATATTTCCAGCTATCAGAATACCTGCTTCTTCTGTAAGCATACACTTATCTATTATACCAGCTTCTTTATTATCTTTCATTTCTGAATTATGCTTAGCCCTGCACTCTGCACAGGTCTCCATAAACATATATGTTATAAGCACAAACACAAGCATACAGCCAACAATTCGTGTTGCACTTGCCATCGCCGCCGCTATTCCTGCCGCCATATAATTATGTCTGGCAGAGTTATAGAAGCAGAGTATAACACACAATATGAATAGTGCTTCTGTATACATAGCACCATAGTACACGGCAAATGGTCCTGCAAGCATAAGAAATATAATAATATCCTCAACTGTCTTTTTATTATATTTCTTCATATCAAGCTCTATATCTGCATACTTAACCGCATAATACACTGCTATAATTATACATATGTTGGAAACTGTCATTCCAACGGCATATGTATCTATACTTCCCATTGTGACAAGTCTTACTGCCATACACACAAGAGGGTATAGCGGGAAAAAAGCCCAGCTTGCCATACCTGATGACTTAGGAGGCTGGTAACCATTCTCCACAATCCCTTTATACCACTCTGCATCCCACGGATTCATATAATACAGCCATTGGTGCGGCTCATCAGCAATAAGATTCATCACCGGAACCATTAGAAGCATAACTGCCCTTGAAATAAGCCATACTGCTATTATCTTCACCAAAAGCCTTAACCGTTCATTATCTTTATAGTATCCTGCTACTGCTTTAAACATTCACAACCCCAATATCTGTTATTACAATATATACTGTATATTCGCAATCACGCTGGCAACAAGTGGAATTGCAAACATAACAACTGCAAGCACTGCAATTATTGCAAGATATACACCACTTGCACACATTCCTAACCACTGAGGAACATTTATCCCTCTCTTATGGTCAATAACCATAAGAACTATCATAACAATAAGAATAATCAAAGATATAATTATTCCTGCGTTTCTTCCTGATGGTTTAAATGTAAATACAATCTCATTACTTCCATCATTAATATTAACTCCTGTAAATATTCCAGCAATCTCGTCTGTATCACACTTTACTCCATTAACTGTAACTGTCCAGTTATCACTCTTAATGATTGGAATTATTGCATAATTATCATTACCGCTTCCGTCAACCTTTATAGTAACTGAGTTATTAGTATATGTTACATCACTCTGCTTATCAGCGTATTTATCGCACAGTGACTGCATTTTATTAAGGTCAATTCCTGCGATTGTGACAATCGACTTATCCGTGATTGCATTACCTGCTGAATCATATGGTCTTGTATATTCTACCTGAACCTCAATATCTTCATCATAAAATGTTCCAAGATATATAAGTCCGTTATTATAATCCGTTGTGTAATACTTATTTTTTACATTCCCTATTGTCGGTATTGCAATCTCTTTACCATTAACAGTTATCTTTACACTTCTGAAAAGATTAGATACATTGGCATCCGAGTCGCCTATATTACGGTCAGTTACACTCATATATACAGCCTTTGTTCCTGTTACAGAATCCTTATAAGTCTGTATGATATGCTTATTCTGCGTTGTTCTGTAATCTTCCAGATTATCAGAAGCTATATTATCTTCTGCAACATGATTATTATTTACAGTAATCTCTTTAGTATCTGTAAGAGTACCATATTCCGTAACAATACCACTTGAATCATGGCTTAATGCACTATACATAATATTGTGCATATATATCCAGTCCTTTGAGCAGTTATTATCATTATAATCTTCTGACTCTACAGACATTGTTGCTTCATTCTTAGTAAAATCTTTGTTAAAATCTACATTTTTTACAGATGAGTCTGTAACCATTGCAAATGGCAGCTGGTAATTAGCTGTATAAAGCTTATACTGACAGCCATCAGTTCCAACCTTCTTAAGTGTATACAATGAACTGTCTAATCTGTTGACATTAACAGCCTCCGTAATGTGTATAAGAGCATCGCTGAATACCGTATTACCTGAATCAAGCATCCAGAGGAAATACTTTGAATGTCCCCATCTTACTGTCTGCTTCTGGCTGTCCTTCTGAAGAGCTGCCGTAAAGCTTGACATTGCACCTCTCTTCATAACAAGAGGGTAGTTGGCATTAAAGCTTAAATCCGGATTAGTTATTCTGTCTACCGGTGATGAGGCTATTTCAAGATTATTAGCCGCTTCCACTGCAAGCTGTACATAATCTCCATACTGATATGGCGTATAAGTATAGAACTTAGGTGGACCTGTCATAGCGATGGCACCTATAATTATCTCAACAGCCATTAATCTTATAATACTGTTAATTCCATATCCGTCTTTTCTAACTATTACATTAATTATATGCACAACAAGCATAATTGCGAATACTGCTATAAAAAATGCAAATGCCCTCTCGTAGGAATTAACTGGAATATACTTATATCCAAGTGCAAATGCAACGCATACTACCACACACACTGCACTTAATATTATATTCTTCTTTTTATCTTCTTTGCTATCTGCAACTATAGTATCTGCATACATTGCTGCAAGACATATGAATGTAAATGCTATAATAAATCCGTTTCGTAATGTATATCCATTATATGAACCAAAATGCCACATAATGTTAGTACCCTCTGCAACTGCCTGAATAACCATTATTGCAAAAAGTGATACTGCATACCAGTTACGCTTTCTTAAAGTTATATCTGTCTTATAATGTGGTAACTTTCTGCTTCTATGTATACCTGTAAATATAAGCACAAGGAATATTCCCATACCATAGAACATCATTATTCTTTCAAATTCGCCAAGACTGAAGCTTCTGAATGTCGGATTAGAAATCCATGACATATACTGCTGTACAAGGCTTAATGAGTTACCGGTTCTCTGTGACTGTGAAAGCTGCGAGAATACCGGAAGAAGCACAAAGGCTGAAAGTCCAATTCCCGTAAATGTACCTATCCCTAAGTTCCACGCACATTTTCTTCTCTCTTCTTTGTCACATCTGAATATAATATACATTCCACCGGCAAGGAGTATGTATACAACTGACATTGCACTGATATAATAGTTAATAACAAATAACAATGCCAGCATAAGAATATAGAAAAACTTCTTTCCTGTCTTTTCCATAACATCTAAAGACATCATAAGAAGTGGAAATAAAGCAACTATATCCATCCAAGGTGTAAAACATGAAGCGTATAAAAGCACATAGCCACAAAATGTGTATGCAAGTGCAAATATAACTTTAGTCTTATATGTTAATTTCTTATATCTTCTATTAAGAAATGCATACATTGTAACTGACATAACAAACATCTTAACAAGTGTAAGAATTGATATGAATTCCAATATATAATCTCTTGGACATAGATATAAAAGCAGGTTAAATGGGCTGAACATTGAGAACGCTGATATACTCATACTCACATTAGTTCCAAGTCCTGTATACCAGTCAAACCACACACTTGCATTACCGTGCATAGCGTCCCATAAATGTGCATACAGCGGAGCAACCTGCTGCATATTATCAAATAAATCTATTCTGTTACTTCCAAAGGGCCATATTCCCTTTACAATAAGAACAAATACCATAACAAGCAGTGTTATAATTCCGGGAATAATATATGAAGCTATCTTTCTTCCCTTTTTATCAGAACTGTTATTCATTCAAATCCTCCGTTCCCGTCTGATTATACATGCGTAATTATGCAGGTTGATCTGCCCTTTACAACGACATTTCTCTTGCCCGCATTAATAAAGAAGCTTTCTCCAGCCTTAAACTTAAGTTCCTTGTCATTATCATCTGTCATAATTGTTCCTTCTCCGTCAATTACAATTACTGACAGGAATGAAGCTTCATCAACTGGTATCTTAGCTTCATCTTCTATTTCATACTTGATAACTTCAAAATACTTGCACTGTACAAGTCGCTTTGACATATAATGCTCATTATGTGCAAGCATAACATTACATTTGTTATCCTTCTCATACTTAACCGGATTAACGACATCTAATGACTTGGCAACGTGAAGCTCACGTGGATTGCCGAACTTGTCACGTCTGTCATAATCATACATACGGTATGTGCAGTTAGAATTCTGCTGTATTTCACATATAAATATGCCTGCACCTATCGCGTGGATAGTTCCAGCCTTTACCATAACAACATCACCCTTTTTAACTTCTATCTTGTTAAGGATTTCTGTTATTGTGTTGTTCTTTATACGTTCTTCTATCTCTTCTTTAGAAGAAGCTCTTGAAAGTCCGCAATACAGATATGCACCAGGTTCTGCATCAAGCACATACCACATTTCATTCTTTCCATATTCATTCTCGTTCTCCAGTGCATACTCATCATCCGGATGTATCTGTATTGATAATGCCTGCTTGGCATCAATAAACTTTATAAGTACTGGGAATCTGTCCTGTGCCTGACATTTCCAGCCTAATGCTTCCTTGCCAATTATTGAAAGATAATCATTAAAGAGCATACCCTTATAATATCCTTCTGCAATACGGCTCTGTCCGTCTGGGTGTGCAGAAAGCTCCCAGCTTTCTCCTATGACATCATAATCACATTTCTTGCCATATACATCTCTTATCTTAGTACCGCCCCAGAGGTTATCCTTGAATGCCGGGTCAAGCTTGACAATCGGACAATTATCTTTTCTTACATAATTGCCGCCATTATCTGATGAATCCTGTCCATATATCTTAACCATATCATTATCAAGGATTGAATCACCAATTCCAACCTCTATAATGACAACATTAGAGTCTGTCTTGTTAGCAACCTTATGCTTAACACCGATTGGCACGAATACGCTATCATACTTATGGTAATCTTTAGTTTCTGTACCTATTGTAATAGTAGCTGTACCTTCAACAACTGACCAGTATTCTGCCCTTAATTCATGCTGGTGAAGATTCATCATCATTCCTGGAAATACTGTAACCTTCTTAACCTTATAACCATTAGAATAATTAAGAAGCTCGTGTATACCCCATTCCCTATAGGAGATACGATTATAATCAAAGTATGTTTCATATTGGTCAAGATTGTCTTTAATAATCTCTTTGATATTATCAGCAGATTTCTTTGATGAAATGTATACAGCATCTTCTGTATTGACAACTACCATATCTCTTAAGTCATTAGCAACTACAAGCTGTCTTTGCGCGTTGTTAATTACTGATATATTACTACAGTCATTCTTAATTATATTGTCAGGCTTATCATCACTATGGTGCATTTCAATATCACATACATTATCGATATCTTTCCATAAAATGTCAGCCTCTACTACTTTGAGATTGTCACAGTGTTCAAGAACAAGTGTTTCTATGCTTCCTGTAACTATGTCCTTCATTACATTTTCTGAGAAACGTATAGCCCTTCTTATAGCTGGAACTTTTCTCTTAGCTGTACGGCAGGCTGTATACAATTCAGGACATTTCTTTCTTGTGATATTAACCATATCACCTGCCCTGAACACAAGTATTCCACTATTCCATAGATACCCCTCCTCATATGAATAGCAGTCTGCAATCTCAGATGTTGCATCATCAAAATCAACATTTGATAATATCTTAATTACATCATTGCCATCTCTCTTGATATATCCAAGATTCTTCGCCTGATATTCAGGCTTAACTCCAACTGCCGCAATTACGCCTTTCTTTGCTATCTCTTTAGCTCCTATGATGGCATCCTTGTATCCATCACCATCAATAAAATTGTCTGAATTAACAACTAATACAAATTCAGTTGGATTGGCAAACATTGTTCCAAGCATAATTGCCGCTGCTGTGCCCTTAGCTGTGCCCTCAAGAATAACTCTGTATTTCAGGCTCTGGAACGCCTTCATCTGTCCGTTTACAATATTCTTATATGCCTCATTAGTTACTATAATAAATTCATCACAATAAGGCAGATTTCTAACAACCGTTTCCTGTAAAAGTGAACGGCCTTCCTTAAATTTCATAAACTGTTTAGGATAATTTTTTCTGGACAATGGCCATAAACTATCGCCACTTCCACCTGCAAGAATTACACACTTCATGCAAATGTTCCTCCATAATTGTTATTTTTGCCCATCATTTTAATTAGCTGATACACCAGAAGCTGCTGATTTAACTGTATCTGATGAACCTGAACTGCCGCTTCCTGTGCTGCTTCCACTTGCTCCGTTATCTGTGCTTCCACCTGTAGTAGTGCTTCCGCTTGCTCCGCTGTCTGTGCTTCCGCCTGTAGTAGTGCTTCCGCTTGCTCCGCTGTCTGTGCTTCCGCCTGTAGTACCGCTTCCGCTTGCTCCGCTGTCTGTGCTTCCGCCTGTAGTGCCGCTTCCGCTTGCTCCGCTGTCTGTGCTTCCGCCTGTAGTACCACTTCCGCTTGCTCCGTTATCTGTGCTTCCGCCTGTAGTACCGCTTCCGCTTGTTCCGTTATCCGTACTTCCTGTGTCACCACTTCCACTTGTTCCGTTATCTGTGCTTCCGCCTGTAGTATCGCTTCCGCTTGTTCCGTTATCTGTACTTCCTGTGTCACCACTTCCATTGGTATCATTGTCTGTGCTTCCACTATTATCTGAACTAGTATTCCCTGTGATGCTATCATCATCAGATGAATTAGCTGTTGTCCTATTGGTTGTATTATTAGAACTGCTGCCAGTAGTACTTTGTGTTACATTCTCAGTCTGCTTCTGTGTAGTCTGTTCTTCTGTGCCTGCCTCAGTTGAAGCTGTTGCCGCCTCATTCTTCTTATTATTCTTCGTTGCAGCCTGTTCTGTTGTATACTGCATATTCTGGTATTCATAAGAAGCACTCTTCTTATTGCTCTTGCCAGCCTTAACTGATACAACAAGAATAATAATAAGAATAATAACTATTACACCACCTGCAATCCATGAAACCATCATTCTTGCCGGAAGTGTGAGTGCTGGAAAAAGTCTTTTAATGAATAATGTAACAGCATTTTCCTTTAATCTTTTTCCTGTTTTTCTGTATACAGAACTTACAGCTTCTCTTTCTCTATAATCATCATTATTATTATTCTCATCATAACCATAATCACTGTCATCATACTCTTCATCAGAATAATCACTTTCATCTAATGAATTGTAATCATTATCAGCGACTGCTGCCATATCATTATTATCGGCATTACCAGCTGTTTCATAACCTAATACATAACTTCTTATGCCTGCTAACCAGCCGCTTATATAAGAACTGTCAACATCGGTTACGCTCTCAATCGCATCAACAGAAAGCATCTCATAAGCGTATAATTCTGTAAGCGACATTTCTATCTCTGATAAATTTCTAAAGCTCTCCTCCTGCTGGTCAAATGACTTAGGGCTTCTGAAGGCTATTGCCTTCTGCTTCATATATGTAACGAATTCTTCATCATCCTTAATATGAGTATATTCATATTCTCCTGTTGGTGCATTATTCCTTAATTCTTCTGCATTCTCACTTACCACACTTGTAAAGAAGAACGCAGATGCAATTGTTGCAACCTGCTTATGAATATTTCTTTCAAGGTTAAAATCACCTATTCTCTTACATATCTCAATAAGTGCCTTCTTTGCCTGGGTCATACTCTTTTCTTCGTTCTGATATACAGGGTATGCTAAAGCGTATACCTCTTTGTAAATCTTATTGCATAGTTCCTTTTTCTCAGCTTTTCCGTCAATCACATCCTGTACTAACTGTGAAAGCCCGTCATCTTTATTACTCATATTCATCTCCTGATATAATATTCTTACTAACGTACCAAACCTTAAAATAAGAACACTTTATGTGTGCCTTCACTATCTACTCCGTTATGAACAGAATAAATGTGAAAATGCTCCACTTAGGCATTCACATATTATTATACCACCTCCCACAATAATTGTCACTACAACAAAAAAACAGCAAATAAGCGGCTATAACCTGATTTTCGCCACTCATTTACTGTAATTATTAAAAATTAGCATATATAAAATCTGATGTTGTGCTTGTACTTCCATATATAAGTATAAACATTATAAATCCTATATATATAATCCATCTTATTACAATATTATATGATGCTATTGTTTCTCTTATGTTAATCCCCTTTTCTTTTAACAGACTGACAACAAATATAATAATACAGCCTGCTATAACAATTAGCAAATCCTGACTTGTAAGCCCTACAGCTTTAACAGCCGCCATTGAAAGCTGTGATATATGTGCCTTTGTAACTGTCTGTACCAACATAGCATTAGCAGCTCTTAAATCATTTGCCATATCAAAATAAAAGCCTATATTGACAAGAATAAATGTCCTTATAATGCAGAAGCCCTGATACCACCATTTCTTAGGATTGATATGAAGCTTTTCCTGTATCTTTGCATATACAGGTGCTAACATTCCACTTCCTGCAACAATTACGCCATTATATATACCATACATTATGTACTTCCACGCTGCTCCATGCCATACACCTACAACAAAGAACACCAAAATGTCAGCAAGTCCTACAGGAAGAAGCTTTCCAACATTGTTACCAAATTTCTTCTTGCTCCACTTACCGAATTTAGCCATACTCTTAGATAAAGAAAATGGATAGAATATGTAGTCCTTCATCCATGTACCAAGCGTTATGTGCCATCTTCTCCAGAACTCACTTATTGAGCGTGAGAAATATGGCTGTCTGAAATTCTCATCCATCGTAATTCCAAACATCTGTGCAATTCCTATGACAATATCAATTCCACCGGAGAAATCTGCATAAAGCTGTATGCTATAAAGAAGCACTCCTAACACATTGTACCATCCGCCATAATTCCAGTAATTATGGAATATGAGAAGGACTGCCGCATTTACCCTGTCAGCAAGTACCATTTTCTTAAAAAAGCCCCATAGTATTCTCTGGACACCAAACTGCAATTCTTTTAAATTGTAGCTGTGTCCTTCATACAACTGGCTTCCAAGTCTTTCATATCTTCCAATCGGTCCTTGTAAAAGCTGCGGAAAAAATGAAACAAATAATGCGTGCTTAAAGAAATTGCCCTGAGCCTTATGCTTGCCTCTGTATACATCAACAACATAACTTATTGACTGGAATGTATAAAACGATATGCCAAGCGGCAGTGTCAGATTAAGAACTCCTATCTGCTTTCCACTCCCAAAAAGTCTTAAAACTGCATCTATATTTCCAAGCATAAAATTGGTATACTTCATAATCCCAAGCATTCCAAACGCTATAAGTACCATAGCCAGTACTATTTTTTTCTTTTTACGGACAATATTTTTCTTGAAATCTTTCTTTTCTTCCCTGCTTATTCCGTCCTGCGGTTTCTGCTCATTCAATCTGTCCAGAAGAATTCCGCCCCTGTATGTAACATATGTTGTCAGTAATAACATCCACACTGTCGAGATATCATAAGAAGCATAATATACATAACTTATTATAAGAAGCCATATCCATTGCAGCTTTTTAGGTATCACATAATATATAATAACTGCCGCTGCTATAAACAGAAAGAACTCAAAAGTCGTAAATGACATATCTTTCTCCATTCCTATGTATTTTCATATAATATATATGGCAGTTAATAAGACTTCCACTCAAGTCCTGTAGCCGCCTCATAATCGTCTTTCATTGTCTCATACATATCTTCATATGACTTGTAGAAATATTCTTCCTCATTAACATTTCCCTCTGCATCATCTGCAAGTACTTTTGCTAATACATCTGAATATTTAACAGCAAGTTCTCCATACATATGTCCTTCTGTATCCACATAACCCGAATCATCTCTTGGAAGCACAGACATAAGCGTCTTATTAAAATCATAATATTTAATATTGTAGCTATCAAATAATTCTTTAAGCTTTTCGGACGCCCTGTCCACCTGTGCTTCCTTAAATGCATCTGGTGTTATAGGTGTTGACACACATACAACCTTTATATCATTATCATTACAATAATCAAGAAAACGCTCAAACTGTGATATAACTGTTTTATCAAGGCTTTTAGCAGCATTTCCTTTCATTGTATTAACATATGATGGATTACCTGGTACTTCATTAATTCTATATCTGTAGCAGAATCCTTTTCCAAGATATGGACCACCTGCGGTTGCAAAATATCCATCTGTATCAAGTCCTGCTGACATATCATAATTCTTATATTCTTTTGTCTTTTTAAGTGCAATATTAGTCTTTGCCTTCTTTATCGTGCATTTCCAGGTCAGCCTTCTTGAAAATACATTTCTTATATCAAGTTCAGCCCTGTTATTCCACAGATATTCTGCCTTAACCCAAGTATCTTTCATCTGCTGGTATATAAATGACTTGGAAAAATGATTCTGGGACTGCCCATTCATCCAATAGTAATAGTCTACATCCACAATTACCTGTTTAACATTATTACCTGAATCGACAACTGATTTCAATACATAATAGAAATCATCAACCGTCTCTCCTGGTATTCCCATATTAAACGAATTAACATTCATATATTTATCAAGATATTCTGTATCTATACTACATCTTGTATGTGAAGCTCCAAGCACTATTGTGTCGTAGCTCTCATTTGAACTGTTCACATCATTTAACACAAAACGTATATATCCGCTCTCAGCAAACAGATAATCGCACACAAGTATAACCACTGCCAGAACAACGATAAATAATACACATTTTATGTGTGGCCATGCCTTTTTCATTCCGTTCCTCATTTCCAACGAATAAATACAGTAAAACTGTACTTTTTGTATATTTCATCTATTATCTGCACTACTCTTACAATCCGGTAATTCTTTCCATTAATGCTTACTACTGTGCAGATTTTTGTAATTATACCACTTATACAGCTTTAAATTGTTAACAATATGTTAACTATTTTTGAATTTATTGCGAAATTATTACATTAAAATTACGCAATGACTACATTAATTAACACCTAATACCAAAAGCATCTGATTAGTTCATAATCGCAACCGCAATATTAAGATATGCTGCAAAGGTTACCCATAAAAGATATGGAACCATAAGCCACGCTGCCACTGTATTAACATTAAAAAATCTCCATATTGTAAATATTATTAAAATCCACAATATCATAAGCCATACAAACGCCAGCCAGAAAGCACCAAAGTTGAAGAATATAACTGACCAGCCTATATTGATTACAAGCTGTACTCCATATAATATCAGTGCTTCTGTTCTGTCATCATCCCTTGTCTCACATACAATATAAGATGCCAGTCCCATAAGTATAAAAAGAATTGTCCATACAATAGGAAAAAGCTGACCAGGAGGTGATAGTACAGGTTTATTCAAATCTCTGTAGATTTCCATTGAATTACCTGTAAGAAGCCACGATATTACTCCTGCTCCTATACTTATCACCATCGCTAAAATCAGCCTTTTCCAATTCACTTTAATATTTCCTGTCATAATTCCTCCATTCACCAAAAAATGTAACATTTTATCTGTCAGAATTATTTTATGCAGAAATTATTAAAGCATACTTATAGTTTATTTAATTATAATTTCTTGCAAATACCAATAGTTGCCGCTGTTGTACTTTCTGCCGCCGTTGTCGGAGTTGATGGCTCTGTTGCCGGGGTTGTTGGCTCTGTTGCCGTCTCAGAATTATTCTTATCTGTAGCAGAAGGCTTTGTCGTTGTTTCTTCCTGCTTGCCTGATGTTGTCTCGTTATTTTTATCATTATCAGGTGCAGTTGTTGTCTCTTCTTCCTTCTTTACTACTACAAGCTTTCTATCCTTTGATATTATTCCCTTCTTAGGATCTTTAAACTCATAATGTATAGTATAATTGCCAGCCACATCAACTGATACCATTATATCCTCTGGCTCTGACTCAGACTCATCAACCTCATCATAAGTCATTGAACTTACAACTTGTCCTGCTGAATTAATAATGCTGAATCCTACTGGCATAGTGTATCCAATAGAATTATTTCCTTTAACTCCGCTAAGCGGTGCAAAATTCTCTCCTGTGTATACCTGCTTAGTATCTGGTACTACAAGCTCAGCTTCCTTAGTTGAAGAACCTCCATATGAGAAAAATGCAATATTCATATCTACATTTCCGCTTATACCCGGAACACTTCCTGTACTTGTATACTGCCACATCTGATATGAGAAGGATACATCTGGAACACTGTCACCCTCTGTAAAATTAACGCCTGTGCCATAATATTTATAGAAATACCATGCAAGCCAAGACTTATACTTAGATGTAAGTCTTGCCGCATCAACCTTGTTATACCAGTCATTCTTGCTCATATATATCATAGGCTGGTATCCGTGGCTTCGTACTGTATCACAGAACGCTTCACATATCTGTGTAAGTGTTTCTCTGTCTAATCTGTCACAGGTTCTGTAACCTGATGTTGTCTCCCAGTCAAATACTACTGGATATGTTATTCTGTAATCTTTTATCAAATCAAGAATTAAAGAGGCTTCCTCATAAGCTTCCTGAACTGAAAGTGCCTGTGAGAAGAAATATACTCCCACCTGAATTCCATTGTTAAGTGCGCCTCTTATATTCTGCTCATAATAATCATCTATATAAAGACTTCCCTCTTCACCAATTGAACGTCCTGCAACCTTAATCATTGCAAACTTATATCCTGCCGCTGCAACCTGTGCCCAGTCAATATTATTCTGCCAATGCGATACATCTATACCATACACAAGACCATTAACTTCATAATTATCTGTACTGTTACCGCCTGACGGCTGGTCTATCTGGACTGTATCACCCATAGTCTCTGATGATGTATCTTCGACTACATTAATCTCATCTACAGGTATAAGTTCCACAGGTCTACTCGCATCAATTACAACCGCTTTACCATTATACTCAATCTCCATAGCATCTTCTGACACCTCTTCCTGTGCTTCCTCAGTTTCCGCTAATAAAGCTTCCTCTGCCTCAGGGTCAAAATCCTCATAATCATAATATGAGTCATCATCTGAATGATACATAACGATTGCTTCTTTCTCCTCTTTGGCTGTCTCTCCTCCAACCGCAATCTCTCTGCCTGAATTATGTCCTAAGGTAACCGCTGTCACCACGCCTGCTACAATAGCAACACCGGCTATTCCTGCTGTTGTTGCCGCCGCAATCTTATGAAGTATAATGTAGCCTTTTACTTTTTCAATAAATTTAAAATTGCCTGCTTTGTCTAATAATTCTTTAAACTTATTCAACTGTATTCCTCTTTTCTTAAGTCCGCCAATCCACGCATAAATGCCTGAATTTATTTACTATAACCTTATTGTAACAATAAAACGTATATACTGTAGCACATACATTTTCTGTATACAATATTCCTGCTATAGCATAACACATTTCTTTTTAGGGTTTTAACTGATTTTATTATAATATTACTACTGACTATTAATCATAATAATGTTTAAAATACACTCTTCCAAATATTGCCCATGTATCCACAAATGCCCTTACGCAATCTTTCATTCCAATTCTGTTAGCACCCTTATCTCTTACAAAGACAACCTCAACTGGCATTTCTGCTATTTTAAAGCCCCTTCTATGCACCGCCACAAGCAGCTCTATATCATATGCAAAACCTGATGTTCTTATAAGATGTCCTACCGGTTTAATAGCTTCTGCCTTAAACACCTTAAGTCCTGTCTGCGTATCCTTTACATTAAGATGAAATAATATTATAAGCATTATATAGTAACACATACTTATTACTTTTCTTTTAAATGGATATTTAAGCTTTGACCCCTTATGAAATTTACACCCGATAACAACATCTGCGTTATCATCAAGCATTTTCTTAAGATAACCCTCAAGCTGTGCCGGATTAAGTTCCAGATCTGCATCAACAAATGCAATATACTTTCCTTCAGCCTGCGACACGCCCGATATTATGGCATTACCTTTACCTCTGTTCTTATCAGAAGTGACAAGCCTTACTCTTTTGTCTTTTCTTACCGCTCTTAATATCTCCGCCTTGGTATTATCCTTACTTCCGTCATTAACAGCTATAAGTTCAATTTCCCTGACAAAGCCTGATACTATATCAAGTGTCTTCATTATGCTTTGATATATTAATTTTTCCTCATTGTATGCTGGCATTACTATGGATAACATTCCATCTAATTCTACCATTGCACCCTCATTTCTAAACAACAAATTGATTATTAATACAAAAATGTGCAAAGCACATTCCAACACCATGCACGGCCATCTGCGTCTAACTACAGATTAGTGTGGGTGTGCATCATCGGCACATAGTGCCTTTTGTGTAATAAAGAATTCCTATTACACAAAAAAGACTTCCTACTCATTTGTAGGAAGTCCTATGCCGGCAACGGGAATCGAACCCGTATGGGAGTATAAGTCCCGCAGGATTTTAA
>ENA-OPUE01001173-OPUE01001173.1-human-gut-metagenome-genome-assembly--contig:-NODE-1173-length-16856-cov-3.609726_pt1 | contig 16856 bp, 13 predicted proteins | sample MGYA00241466_ERZ501924 | MGnify/ENA primary metagenome ERZ501924 (study PRJEB25962, sample SAMEA2042223) | human gut metagenome | biome: human gut; feature: human-associated habitat; material: faeces...
CCGCTCATAAAAGCGGCGTTAAATTTAAGGGTAGGCGCAGGATTTGACGTTTACGTATTTTACAAAATTATTGTCATTTGATTGTCGCACAACATAAAACGAGCCAAGAAACGCCGTAAATTCGGCATTTCTTGGCTCTTGTACATTATTCAAACTCTTCCCGAGTTTTTTATCGACAACTCATAAATGCTGATATTTCCTACGTTACAGGCACTTCTATTTCGTAAAATATCGCTCTTTTCGCATCGTTTTCAAAGTTTTTAGTAGCAAATTAGTTGCAGTATCTGCAACGATAATTTTCCATCGGCTTGATATAATCTACTTTTTTATTACTCACAATGAATAAATTCCTGTGGCTGTCAGGTTATCTATTACGCCTGCTGCCACAGCCAAAACGAAAGGAGCATTACCATGAGTAACAAACATAAAAATCCAACCATCAGTTTCAGAATTACTGACACTGAACGAAAACAAATCGAAGCACGCATTCTTGCCAGCGGAATGATGAAGAAAGATTACTTCGTCCGCTCCTGCATTTACAACCGCATTTGTGTTGTTGGTAAGAAAGAAACTATATATCCTTTGGTACAAACTGTAAATGCGTTGTATCTGCAATTACTTGAAATGCAAAAGGCATTTACCGCACCAGACTGCACTCCCGATACTCTTCCTTCTTCGGAAGCCATTAAAGAATTACAGACCGAATACACCAATATGCTTACAGCTATTGTCGACCTTCTAAATGGTGCGAAATATCTGTGGGAGGAAGACTGTCATGAACAACAATCTTAATTTCCGGTTTGGTATGTATGACCCCGTCACAGACTCCATTATCGCCAATACCGGTGAGAACTCCATTCTAGTTATCCGTTGCAGGGAATGTAATTCCTATGTCATCTTTGATAACCCGACTGATATTGTATATCTATACCGGCTGGCAGAGGAATCACCTCTGCTATATGCCAAGCTTGCATTGAAAGAAAATGGATTTCAGGATTATGTGGACGCTATGAATAAATTTAACTAACATCTTATCTCACCAGTCTCTGTATCTTCCAGAGACTGATGAGATTACTCTATTCATACAATTCATACACTTCACTTATCTAATGAAATTAATGAATGTATTTCATTTTTCCATGTTTCCAAATCAGCACGTACATCATCAATAATATCTCCATTTAAATCTCTTTTTAGATGTTCTAGCACATGTTGCTCATCCAATAAATACAAGAAAACAAGGATTTCTTTAGCAGTCCTTATCTTTTCCTCACCTGATATGTAATCGAAGAAATCGTCGCTCACCATACTTTTAACTCGTTCTTCGTTATGACTTCCACCATGCAGAACCAACCTATACATCAAGTTTTCAAAATGATCCCCAAACGGTTCTTCCAAGTTACTCTTAATTTCCGGCGCTGTTGACAGTTGCTCTATTCCCTTTTTATACATAAACGTTCCATACGCTTCCATTACCCTGCGCATAGCATTTCCAATCACTAATTCATATTCAGAATTTTCACCTTTTACATACTTATAAATATTAACCATTAGTTGTGTGTATTCATTTCTCCTAGAACTGTCAAATTTTCTAACGTCATTATTAATTAATTCTTGTGTCAAAATATACTTATTTCTTTCAGATTGCCTTGATCCAATTCCGCACAAATCAGTTATTTCACCATATATCTTCTCTATATCATATGCTGTCTGAAGATCATGTGTAAGCAACACTACTTTCGTCTTCTTATTACCAGAAATAAACTTATTTAACTGATGCTTTAGAAACGACAGAATACCTACTCTGTTTTCCATATCGAAACTTGATACTGGGTCATCTATAATCAAACAATATTGGTTATTATATATTTCTTCTTCCTTTTGTTCTCTCATAATTTCTGAAAAGAAATAGCACAATGCGATTGCATTTCGCTCACCAACAGATATTTTACTTGGAGATACGGACTTTTTTCTTGATTTCAATAAATACTGTTCTCCTACCATGTCTATTGTCAGCCTATCCTTTGCAAAGAAAATGTAACTCAAATCTTGATTAATTTGTTTTAGAGCAATTTTAGCATCTCGCTTTTGATCTTTAAAACTTTGAAGTATGTCTTCTCTTTTCTTAAGTTCTACTGACAATTTTTTCAGTTTATTGTTTGCATCTTTCTCTTCGACTAAACACTTTTTATATTGTCTATATTTATCTATAACATCATAGTATGCAATATCCGCATTGATATTATCCAGCACATCAATTATAGAATCTGTTTCTGAAGCTTTCTTATTATATTCAACACGAGCATCTTCCAACTTAACCAACGAATCAATAAATTCTCTATGCTTTTTATTAATTGTACATGTCGTTTCTTTTAACGGAGTATAAATATCATTCTTTTTTCCTTTGACCTTACAATTAATATCATTTATACAATCGTTTAATTCTTTAAGGCACTTTTCACTCTTTTTTAATGCACCTGAATCCAACTCTTGATATGGTTGATAATCAAACACAAATTGTTCTAAATGTATTTTATCTAATTCTGACATATGCTCTTCTGCTGCTTTGCTCAATACTCTTTCAATACTATCAAACAACTGCATTTTATATTGTTCATTAACAGGTTGTAAGCAAAACGGACACCTTATATGTTCGGAATCTTCAAAATAAGTTTTAATCTTTTGCGGATGCTCTTGCCCTAATGTTAATTGTATAGATAGCAAAAACTGTTCACGTTCATTCAATTCAGGTTTTTCGATCTTTTTATTCAAGAGGGTGATATACTTTTCCTCATCAAATGTAAATTCATTTAATTTATCAACCGATATTGCTCTGTCAATTTTTTTAATTCCACTTTTAGCTTCATTTAATTCTTTTAGCTTATTATCAAACTCAGTTATCAACTCATCACGCGTTTTAACCGGCTTTCGAGAAACAAATTTTTCATATGTATCTTCTTTTGTAGGTGTTGCGCGCAAATGCCCCTTTATTTTTGCATCTCTCCCACCCCATGCACCTTCTCCTTTTAAAGCCTCCCTGACTTTCTTTATATGAAACAATGGAGAGCTTTCCGACTTCTCATCTTCATATATATCACACAATTCTTTTTGCGCTTCAACCTTTGGTTTTTGTTCATCAACAGCTTTCTGTGCTTTAGCCATATCTTTTTCAATAGCATTAGCCTTACCAAGCACAACTATTGTTTCTAGCCCTTTGCCGTCTGGACGGAATTTAATATTATTATCGACATACTGCTCATTAAACACATGAATATGTGCCCTATCCGCATCAGTCAAGACCACTTCATCCGCACTACCATTAATTACAAAAGCACTTTCTATTGTGTCTTCCTGTTTGCCAGCTACTTTTGCAAACGCTCTAGAGATGGTACTTTTTCCTGCACCATTTTTTCCATACAGCAGCCCCAAAGCAGGTTCTTTATTAGAAACCAATAACTGTAATGGTGTCTCTGTTTCAAAATTAGCACCTTTCAATTTTATTCCTGTAATCTCGAATAATCCCATTTTTCTCCTTCCTGTGCTTTACACGATATCAAAATTTTGTATTTCGGTATATTTCATTTTGCCACTTCTTACATGTATGTCTCTGTAATTTCCATAAAGTAATAATATTATTATCCCGCAAATTATTATTTCTAGTTCACCGTATCCTCGCTCAATCCTTGTTCCAATTCCTCTATTGTAGGCAATGTACCTTTGAAGTCTTTTGGCATCAACGCATTTAATTCATATTCTGATATTCCTATCGGCTCTGTGGATGTTTCAACCGCATATTTTGCCAATATATTATCCTTGGTCTTACAGATAAGAAGTCCTATTGTCTGTGTATCCCCTTCGCCCTTAAGAGTATGGTTTACCGCAGAAACATATGTTGCAGTCTGCGAAATGAATCCTGGTTCAAATTCCACAACCTTTACTTCAACAACCACGTAACAATGACGCTTGATATTGTAGAACAACATATCAATATACTGCTCTGTATTTCCAACTTGCAATCTATATTCTCTTCCTACAAATGCAAATCCGGTTCCAAGTTCCATCAAAAAATTCTGTACATTGTCCATCAATGCATCTTTCAATTCTTTTTCATTATATCCTTGACGAATTGCTACAAAGTCGAAATTATATGGATCCTTGGTTATTTCCTGCGCCAAATCACCAGTTTCTTTTGGTAATGTATATTGGAAATTGGTGATTGCTTGTCCCTGACGTTCATATAAGTCTGTTTCCAAAAAATTTAACAAAACAGCCCTCGACCAGTTATTTTCAATAACTTTATTAACGTAAAAATCAAATTTATCCGGATTATCATGGCACTTATCTATCAATAACTTTATATGTCCCCATGGAATCATAAAAACTTTATTCGATGCCATTTCAAATTGTTCCTCAACTTGAGGAACAATTTGATTACCATTATTTTCCAACAATCTTTCCCCAACTTGGGGAACAATTACGATATCCTTAAAAAGTCCATAAAAACGCATCATATAACGTAAATTAGTTGGAGAAAATCCCTTTGCATTAGGAATCATATCTGACATATCCATGCTCATATTTTGAAAAAATTTATTTCCCCACTTACTGTCAGCACGTCTCTCTGTAATATCCTTTCCTACCGACCAATAATACATTAACATCTCATTATTCACACGAATAGACGCTTTAATCTGGCTTGTTCTATATCTATCTCCAAGCTCCTGTATCCAACTTCTATATTCCTCATCAAGACGCATCAGTTCGCTCATAATTTCACCTTCTTCTACTAAATAATATTGATATTTGTTTGTACAATGACAAGTCTTTATATCTTCTGTTCCCAAAGTTCTCCCCATTGAATCATTCTTGTTATACACATAAGGAATTAATTATTCTTTTTCATTGAAACCTTCTCCTTTTCAAAATCAAATCAATATAGCGGTGGGATTGTATAATCTATATCCTTTACCAAATAATAACTTACTATTTCCTGTTCAAGTTTTACATTATTTTCTTTCATGTATTTTAAAACCTCATTATACAAATCTTCTTCCATTAATGTCCCGATCCTACTCATATCATTATCCGTTAATTCTCTTAGGCAATGACTAAAACGGATATCACATAATTGCTCTATCCCCATACAATGCATTTCAAAATTTTTAGAAGTTTCACGACATAAATGCTTATGAATTAAGAAGCCGCCAATATCAATATCTCCAAAATGATAATATTTGATATTAGGATTGTCTGAAATGACTTTTTTTAAAAACTCTATCTGATCTCTATTAGCAAAACCTCCCAAATACATCATAGCAAACTTCCCATCTCTCAATCTCTGAAAAGATGTCTTGTTTTCAATCGTCATTACACTTTCAGCATTAACACTAATACTTTTTATTCTTCGTACATCGCTGGATGCTATTGCTATGCCAGCTTGAAGTTTTGATATATCCAAGGCATACTGCTCCAATTCAATTATCCAATTACCTTTTATAAAGATTTCCTGTTCTGCCGGTGTAACATAAAAGAAACTTAAAATGTTATCATTCCTTTCACCTTCTTCTTTAGTTCTTCCAGTGGCAGTTCTTAAAAATGTACATATCTCTTCATAGTTATTACTTTCAAACCATTTTGAATCACCATACACCAACATAGAAGCTTCTCTTACATATAAATTTTCTTTATTCTTTTCCAAAAAACTAATCATTTTCAGATTTGCTTCAATTTTCTCAGGAACAAGTACGCACCTCGGATCTTCAACCTGAGCAAGAATACTTTCACAATAATGTTGCACAATTTTCTCTGTACAAATATACTTATTTACAATTTCATGTACTTGTTTCGAAATAATACTTTGAGGAATGACACCATATTCTTCTTTTAAATATTCATATACTGCATTTAATTTTTCTTCAGAAAAATATATCTTTTCTATGTCATCACTAAATTTCAAATAATCAGCAGTTACAAAACCCATACCAGTCAATACAGTGACAGCTTCATTAATTCCTTGCTTTTCCAATATGTCTGCATTGTTTCTGTCATAATCTTTATATACTTCTTTTGGTTTTAATATAATCCTTCTATTAATAGTAATATTCTTTGCATAACGATTATTATATTTTTTCAATAACCCATCAAGTATTATCTGTTTATAATCTTTATTGCTCATGGAACTTAATCTCTCCTATCTGCATATTATCATTACTAATCTTAAGAACAGGAATGATTACGCCACATTCACTACCAATAGATTCCAACTTATTAGGAGGTGCACAGAATATAACCTGGAAATTTTGGTTTTTAAAAAAATTCAGCATTAATTTTATATTATGATCGCTCATTTTTTCAAAAGGCTCATCTATAAAAATCAATCGCACTGAATTTACTCTGACATTGTACAGCATAGACAATGCTGCCGAAAGTATAAGTGTGTATGGTATCTGCGTCCCAGCGCCGGAATTATATCCCACCTGTTTCGATAGCTTACCGTCCTTTACTTCATCATTATTGATAATAATTTCATAACTCATATAATTTCGATAGTCTGCAAATTTCTTTATTTCTGCAATGTCGTTATGATCAATAATTTTATTAATAATATCTCGAATTTCCCTCTCTCGCGTTTCAACCTCATCATTTTCGTAACCCATAAGACTTGTAAATGTCATTTGTCCATCAGACATATTGTTTGTTTCCTGCAAATATTCTGCATATCGTAAGATTTTTGCATAATCTGAATTATCATTCAACATCTTAACATCAAATTGATACTTTGTAGAAAACTGAAGTTTTCGCAATTCCTTATTTATATCCGAAATATCATCTTTTGCATCTTTGGCTGTATTATAAATATTAAGAACAAACTCCCTTTTAAATATTCGCTCATAAGTTATTGTCTGTTCTTTCAGTTTTTGTTGTATACCTTGCAAATCATCAATCCAGATTTTTCCTCTTCTTCTCTGATAGTCAGCTTCATACTCCAATCCAATAGGTAATTTATCTACTTCTTGCTTTCGATTATTATATGCTTGCTCCTTACCAATAATATTTCCCTCTAGTTCACGCACTCTGCGATCTACTCTCTCTTTTGTCGCACGAACCATAAGGCCACCATTCTGGTTATCCCCGGACAAATATTGGTCATATTCTTCTATCGCCTTTTCTACAGAAGAATTGCCTACAATTCTTTGTTTATTCAATTCTGCCTGTTTTTCTATTTCCTTTTCTTTCAAATCTTTAACTAATTTCTTCTTCTCTGATACAGTTGTCTCTAAAATTATTTTTTGCTTTATGTTTTCTTCACGATCATTTTTCTTAATCTCTAATTGATTGCCAAGTACAGAAACCCTCTCATCTAATACCATAAATTCAGCATTATTCTTCTGTGCTTCTAACAATTCCTTATAATGGCCTTTTTCATTATTCAAATCAACTGATACATCTGCCCACTCCTTATGAGAATTTAAATTGAACTCTTTAAAACACGATAACCCATCCTGCAGATATTTTGATTTATCTTGCACACTTCTTTGTTCTAAAAGTATTTCCTTTTCCTTCTTTTCCAACTCATGCAACCTTTTTTCTGCTGCTCTTCGATTCAGCTCTATTGCCTGACTTCCTAAACAATAACTTCTGATTTTTCTTGTATTAATATAGGTTACAGCCATATTACGGCTTAGCTTTCCTTCCATCGACATAGCATTATCGTAATCGGGAACATTTTCAATGTTTACTGCATGAATTCTTCCTAACCAAAATTTAAAATAATTTGCTGCAGTCTCATTTTGTACAGAAAGATAGTGAAAAACCGAATCTTTTTCACAATCCATCACCTTTGACATTAATCGCTTCGTATTTACCAGTTCAACATATCGATACCTAGACTTGTCCAACACAGCATTCGCAACATCAAAAGCATCTTTTGACACTATAACTGCATAACGATGTCCCCCTAAAAAAGCTTCTATTGCATTTCTCCAATTCTCATCCTTCAACTCTATTACATATTCATAAGCCATATGCGCTTCTTCGTTAATACCATGCTTTAATAATTCACGATTAATTTCCTTAATAAGTTCTACCTGCTCTTGAACATTGGAATAGTCCATCCTGTTTTTATTGCAGCTTTCAATAATATTATTTTGTTCTATACATTCGTTCTGTACTATTTCCATCTCTTTTTTCAGCAAAATATTTTTTTCAATTAATGTATCACGACATTCTTGTACCTCTTCTTTTAGTGAATCAATGAATCTCTGTTTTTCAGCCACCTCAAGACTTTTTGATGTCAATCTTCCAAGTACATTATCATTTTGTATCGTTACTCCCATCTCCGATAATTGAACAATCATTTCTTTCATTTTCTGCTGAAAGGTTTCCAATCTTTCTTTTTCGTCATTCAATTTCGTCAACTGCTTTTCATATGTATCAATCAATTGTTTAGAAGCTTCTATTGCCTTTGAAACATCTAGATCAAGAAGAGCTCTTCTTGTTTCCGAATATGTTGTGTCAATATCATCAATTTCCTGGTTTTGCTCTTCAATTTTCTTTCCTAAAGCTTCACATGTAATACTACTCCTTTTTATTAATTCCTCTGCTTCCCGGATATCTCTCTGGCACTGAACAAGGTCTTTATACTTAATTTTTATATCATCTATCTTCAGCTGTACAGCCTTCTTATCATGTTCGTCATAATCTGCCAATATAGAATCCAAATCTTGCAATTCTTGATTTATCTGTTCCAAACTGCCATTTATCTGTTCAATATTCTTCTTTGCTTCTTTCAATTTATCAAAATTAATATCATGTTCTTCCAAAACGGATTCCTTTATAAATTCTTGAATTTTTGCAGCAGGATTATATGCCATTATATTTCTAAGTTTTCTTTGATATTTAGGTACTTCCTGATAAGGCAATTTAAGTCCTATCATTTGCATAAATAAAGTAATACCTTCTTTTTTAGTTTTCATCTGTACACCATATTTCTTTTGAAAACCCGATGCATCATAAGGTTTTATAAGTGAGCCTTCCTCATATACAAATGAAATATCTGCAATTCTTTTTCCGTCCAGAGCATACCAATGCGTACCTCTGATATCTGTAACCGCAGTTTCTATTACTACTCCCAACACGAATGGATTCTCATTTATCTGGTCAAAATATTCCAACGCAATATGTGTATACACTACTGGTATCTTATCTGCAGGTCTTGCATATATTCCTGCACTCGCATCCACCAAACATCTTGTATATGAAACCAAATTTCGTTTTCCTACACCAGTATTATAGCCACTTGTAGCCTTATTAAATTGAGTATCACCTGTATATGCATATTTAATAGCATCTAATATTGTTGATTTTCCACATTCATTTTCACCGGAAATTAATGTGAGATTTTCAGAAACAGGGATTGTCCTATTGGAAAATCCATACCAGTTTACCAAATGTATATTTCGCAAAATCGTTTTATTCATCTGCATCCTCACTTTCCAAGAATTCATCCTGCTCAGCCTCTATGCCTTCTCCATCTAGGGCATATTCCGCCATAACTTGTTTCAATTGTCCAATATCCATACAAAACTGTAATGATGGATACAAGCGTACTTTTCCTTCCTCTGTTGTTATGTCGTCACTATAATCTATCAGACTAAACTTTTTAAATATACGATACGAATCTTTAAAATCTGCCGGTTTTATATTAATTTGATAAATTTTGCATTTATCAATAATATCACCAACTGTTATATGTACCGGATCTGCATACCCCATACGTTCCAAAAACAAAAGCCAAAGTACCATTAATAATTTTACCTGCTTCGCATCAAATCGGTATAAATTTATTCTCTTTAATCCAACTGTTTCAACATCTTCATCCGCTTGTTGTAACATGGCTACTTTCATTCTTTCTTCAACAACAACTTTATACCCAATTGCTGCCAAATATGTATTAACATCATATTGATTGGACTCTGATGATATGAAATCATATAATTTTTCATCTTTATCAGCCACAATAAATGTTGTATCAAGCATTTTACGAATACATTTCTTAAATAAATAAGCATCCTCTTCATTCATTTTTTTCATAAAAGTAAAATCATTCATAAGCAGACTCCTTCTATTTCTTAATTACTGTTATATCAGTAATATCTGCAATCTCGGTTTTTACAGTTTCTTCCGACAATTGAATATCATATGGGAACTCCGAATTATTAGCATAAAGCATTGCCGCTGCATACATCAATACTTCCTCTTTTGTCTGAATCGTTTTTTCTTTAATATTCATTTCATCTTCACTACACAATTGTACACCAAGAAAAGTACTTACCCTATCAACAGAATATCTATTCGGAGAACAATTAAACAACTTTTCTGTTTGCATCCTCTTTTCTTCTTCCGATAGCTCTGCTGTCACAAGACCAATATTTTCTCCTTCGTTTTTTACACGCTTATTCTTTTCAAAAGACTTATATCCTACATATTTTTGATTAGTAATACGTATACAATCTGCAACTTTTTCCATTGCAACATTCTGCTCTTCTTCTTTCTTCTTTGACACTGTATTTAAAAAATCATTAATTACTGATTCCAGTCTCACCCCATTGCTTGCCATCAACATAATTCTAGTATTTGCAAGATTATAATAATTATTAATGCGGCTATCGATTAACTCCATGTTGCTCTCATACTCAACACTCAAAAAATATTGGAGTTCTGCAAAATATCGTTCAACACGCTCCCTTGCCTCTTCATATTTCAATTGCAGCTTTTCTGAGCATTCTTTTATAATTTTCTCACAAGTTTCTTCCTGTCTAAGAATCCTCAATTTTGCTTTTATGAATGATAGCTGTGCAGGAATTAATCCATTGTTTTTTACAAAAAAGTATTCACTAAAGAATCGATCCAGCATTTCGTCTTTCATTATAAACTGTCCAAAACTATTTATATCTTGAAAAATAATTACTGCTTTCATAATACTAGAAATACTGTCTTTCAAATCTGTCAGTTCATTTTTTAATTCTGTCTCATTATCAATTAGCGGTACAAGAATATTGGTATAAGGTCTCTCTCTTCGCACAGAATCTTCCTCAAACGCAGATTTTATAATTTCATACATAGAGAAAATACGATTTGACATCATGCCTTCTCCACTCTTTTCTGTCATCTTTCTTAGAAAATCCATTAATTTTCTACAGTCAATTGAAATATTAGCAATATACTCACCATTTCTACCTATCTCACGAGGAAATAACCAGCCGCATTCACGAAACAAGGAAAGAATTCCTGATGATTGCAACTCAGTACCACTCTCCCCAGCCTCTATTTCTTCAACAGCATTAATATCATTGGATATGTCTTTCTTTACTTCATTTATTCCAGCATTCTTTAAATAGGCCGTAATGCTATCCTTTGCATCTGATTCATACAATACTGGTAATTCTTTTGTTTTATCAATTAGTATCTGTATACAATCATAATATACTCTTCTGTATTTCAATGTTAATGGTTTAAAAAAGGCATCATTTTTTATATAATCAAAAAAATTCACTTGTTCACCTCCAATTCTACTCGAGAATTTTCTATTTTTATCAGTCTCAAAACTTAGTCTCAAAATCTCATCCCTAAAATGAGACTATGTGAGACTAACTTCAGACAAATTTTTTAATTTTTTTCAAAATTATTGACTTTACTGCACTTCTTGTCCACTTCCGTAAAGAAGTATTCCAACGTCTCTACAAACATATTTGCATCAAACAATTCTTTTATCTGTTCCCTGTTCATCCACGCAACTTGCGCCACTTCATCTGTTGTAGCATTGCTCAAATCAACCTCTCCATCATACTCGAACAACCAAACATCTACAATTTTATTAACTACTTTACCGAACTCTATTTTCTTTATATCAGACAAAATAACATGTCCCTTTTCTGGTAATAAATCTACCCCTACTTCTTCTTTTACTTCTCTGAGTGCACCTTGCAAACTATCTTCCCCTTTTATCACTGAACCATCCACACATTCCCACACCAAGGGAAATGTTGGTCTGTTTGCCGAGCGCTGCGAAATCAGATACTCTCCCTTTGAATTGCGAATCCAAACATGTACCACCAGATGATATCCGTCTATCGGTAACTGCTCACCCCTAACATGGTCCTTCCCAAGAAGTTCCCTATTTTCATCATACAAATCCCATATTTCTGCATCTGGCACATACTCCACAATATCCCCAAAATCTGCATGTAAAGTTTTGCAGATTTTACTAAGAATTGTTAGGCTCACCTCTTCATCACGGCGAAGCTTTGTCATTGTGTTAGGAGCGATTTCTGCCTTTTTACGCAAATCCGATTTGCTCATTTCTTTATCCACTAATAATTTCCATAATCGTTTATATGATACAGCCATAACACCTTCTCCTACTTATTCACAAAAATCTTTCTCTGCTTCATATCTACCTTTGCAACAGCACCATACTGTAACGCACATCGTGGCATAGCATGTCCAAAATTCACATTATAAACAATCGGAAGTTTCTCATTGTCTATCACTCTAATAAGAATATCTTTATATTCCTGATAATAAGCTTCATCCTGTGGTTTTCCAACTAATACACCATTTACCACGTCGAATACTCCCTTTTCTTTCAGTAATAACACTTCTCTTTCAAACAATTCAGGAGTCGGTTTTTCTTCGCAGGTTTCTATAAATAGAATTTTCCCAATCCACTCTTCCTTATTTGGAAACAAATCATATCTTTCACAAACTTCCTTTTCATCTTCATATCTGCTATTGGTCAATACATCATAAAGGCTTTCCAAACATCCACCTAATAATCCTCCTTGGAAAATTTCACTTCCCTGGAGAAGTTCAAACCCACGTTCTTCCTTATGAGCTTTTCTTTCTGTTCCTATTGCGGCTCTTGAAAAATCTTCTCTTTCTTCATACCAAGTATCACTGGATGTAATTTCATCAGATTCATTACCTTCCAAATAACTCTCAAATGCCCTTTTGGTATATGGTAACATTTCATCTGCAATTTCTCCCAAATCACAAATAAAGTTTGGTCCGTAATAAGTAGACAAGCCCAGTTTATAAAACATCAAATGATTGATAGTAGTATCTGAGAATCCTGTAAATAATTTTGGATGCTCCTCTACCGCCTTTATAAACTCTTCATCTTCCATCAGATAAGGCAAAAGTCTGTATGTATCATCACCACCAATTGCACAAATGATCCCTGCAATAGAATTATCCAGAAATGCATCTTTTAGGTCTTTCGCCCTTGCTTGCGGGTGAGTTTGCAAATATTCAATACCCTTCAAAGCATTTGGCATAAATACCGGCTCCAAACCATATTCTTTTAATCTCTTTACGCCAATCTCAATATTATGACTGCAAAATTCTTCACCAAGCATTCCACTTGACAAGCTTACAATTGCTACTTTGTCACCTTTTCTCAATTTTCTTGCATATTGCATACAGACATCCTCTCTCTTTGCTAAAACACTGTCCGCTTTTATACTTCTTCAATTTCATAAATACGTACAATTTTGTCAATTATTGACTTCATATCTTCTACAAGAGACTGGCTACTATATATAATCTCCTCCCTTAATTCATACTTCCTTTTTATCCTTTTATCATTATTATATCTATCAAAGAAATCATAATAATACGTCATATATTCCTCTGGTAACATATTTAATTCTATTACTGGCTGAGCATGCTTGCATGGCTTTCCATTTATAATGACATGGAGTGCTGATGCATAAATGCGCTTCAATTCTAGATAGATAGGCTCGTATAATCCATTTTCATAATCAACACAAACTTCACTTGAATACATACCTTCATTTCTTAATAAGTTCTCAATATCCTTAGTAAGATTTAATTCTCTTATAATTTGTACCGATTCTACTAGTACTTCCTCTTCCCATTCGTTACCTTCGCGGTCAGTATGATAAGCAATACCATCAATAATATTCCCATATATTTTTTCATAAGCTTCTGTAAAAATATCTACAATAATTTGATTAGCTACTGCAACAGGTTTTATATTATTATACTCTTGTATAACTTCATACAAATAATTACACTTATTTTGTATTTCTTCATTTAATCCAAATTTATACGATTCACAAACTACTTGTTTTAAAATGTCCGCTTTTATATTTATCAATATTGACCAGTCAAAAGTTGTATATGTTTTAATTTCATCAAGTAATGGCTGATATATTTGATTTTTGCGTTCAACAGCCATTGATGATTGTTTTTTTCCTTTAATCACACCACCAAACCATCCGCTTATACCACCTATAGCAAGCATTATTGTTCCTGACACAATATCTTTTAAAACTTCATTCCAATCCATTGTTTTTGCCTCCTGAATTCAAAGCACACACTTTCTTTGTCACTAGACAATTAGCAAATATCCCCTTTTACAATTCTACCAACACATCTTCATCAAAATAATAAATATTCTCTTTCTTATACCCATATTTTGAATCAGGAAATGCTATATGTGGCTCAAAAGTAAAATAATTCATCGCTACAAGTTTCGCCTTATTTCCTTTTTCAATATAAATTCTGTCACTCTTAACTTTCGCAATGGAATGTCCTAGATTACCCATAAAATCAAGATTCACAAATCCGTTTTCAACTATGAACTCATTCATATGATAATATAGTTCTTCAAAAGTGGTTCCTTTTGTAACAAAACGAAATAATTCTGCATGTAGCTTATCTTCCATTTGCAAACCACTTTTCCACTCTTGGTTCTGAATTAACTCTATATCATCTACAACCTCACCATTTTCTACAATAATAGTTCTAGCATAATCTCCCCAGATATTACCTGCCTGTGGACTTAAATCAATTGTTATAATATCATTATTTTCTATAATTTTATCCGAAGTTACATATTGCTTTCCAGATACGGAAACCGTTGTTTCATCTCCTGCGAATACAAATGCACCAACATCCCAATACCAGAAAGAGTCTGCACCTAACTCCATCAGTTTTTCCTCACATAGTTTTCGAATATCAAATAACTTCATACCCGGCTTAATAATCTTTTTTATATATGCTATAGTCTGTTTTGCAGTCTGCTGTATCTGACTATAAGATTGCTTTTGTATTTGCAGATATTTTTCAATCAACTTTGGTTGTATCAATGGATAAGTCCAATTTTCTGGTAATTCATCCATAAGTACCACCTTCTCCATCTCGCAATGAAGTTCACCTGAAAATTCTCTTATTTCTGCAAAACATAATAATCCAAATGATTCCTCTCCGTTTTCATTTATACTGTTCTTACCTGTGACAGAATATACACATAGCTGTTCTATATCAAACTTAACGGCACCTGTTTCTTCTTGAAGTTCTCTTTTAGCAGTCTCCAAAATATCTTCCCCTTCTTCACGATGTCCACCCGGAACTTCATATGTATCGCGTTCTTTATGTTTACACATTACCCACTTCCCATTACTCTGTGAAATAATCACTGCAAACTTCAATAAATCGTCATCAACTGTATCATAAAAATTCACTTCTAACATATCACCTTTCTCCTTCCCACTCTGCCATGAATTCCTCAAGATAGGATTCCATGATAAATTGTCTATGCCAAGCTTTCTCCTTTGCAGCATCCGTATTCATCATATCCTTTAGCAATAGTAACTTTTCGTAAAAATGGTTAATGCTTGTAGAATTTTGATTTTGCTGATACTCTTTTTTACTCATATTAATCAAAGGTTTTATCTCCGGATCATAAATCTTTCTACCTTTACTACCACCATAAGCAAATGCTCTTGCAATTCCAATTGCTCCGATTGCATCCAGCCTGTCCGCATCCTGCACGCATTTACCTTCTATCGTACTTGGCACAACTGAATCGTTTCCTGCAAATGATACTTCCTCTATTATCTTACACACAGTTTCAATAATTTCATTATCCACACCGTTGCCTTTCATAAAATCAACTGCCTTTCTCTTCGAAGCATAAGTTTCCGGTGAAAGCTTGGCATCATCTACATCGTGTAATAATGCTGCTAACTGCACAATCTGCATATCCGCATTTTCCTGCTTTGCAATTTCTACCGCCAACCGATAAACCCTAATGGTATGATGGTAGTCATGCCCACTGAAATCAGCAGCAAATATTTGTTTCACATATGTTATAGCATTTTCTATCATAATACCTGTCTCCAATATCATCACAACCCTTCTTTGATATAAAAATCTTGTAATACCAACCAAAAACATTCCATCTATATGTGAATAATATCCATAATAAATCATTTAATCTATACTGTTACAGAATTCCTCGATTTCTTCTCTCCTGCATTCCAAATCTTCCTTATATTCCACCGAACACAAACCAAGTCTATCACAACATTCAATTTCCATATGTCCATAAAAATGTTCTATGGTTGCAATAATCCTCTCACATTCCTTCATTCCCGGTCCAGTTCTTAATACGATAACATATCCCTTCTTACCACTACTTATCTTGGCATGCGGTTCATGTGTGTTACACCACGGAGTGCATCTATCAATAAAAGATTTAAATTGTCCTGGTACATCTGCCCAATACGACGGAGAGACAGATATAACAATATCGGACCATTCATATTGCTCAATTATCCTATCAACATCATCATTCTGAACACATTTTGCTGTATTATGACAAGTTCTACATCCTTTGCAATATTTTATATCATAATCATCAATACATATGTTTTTAACATCATGTTTCTTTTCCAGACAAGCAGTAACTATATTAACAATTTCTGCTGTTGCTCCATTTCTTACAGGACTACAATTCATTATCAATACTTTCATTTTGACCTCCG
>ENA-OPUE01001177-OPUE01001177.1-human-gut-metagenome-genome-assembly--contig:-NODE-1177-length-16781-cov-8.769580_pt1 | contig 16781 bp, 10 predicted proteins | sample MGYA00241466_ERZ501924 | MGnify/ENA primary metagenome ERZ501924 (study PRJEB25962, sample SAMEA2042223) | human gut metagenome | biome: human gut; feature: human-associated habitat; material: faeces...
CGCAAGTGGTATCATTTGAGTGCTACAGGTGGTATCATTTGAGTGATATTATCAACTTGTCGTTTCTATAGTCGCAATGTCTCTAGGAGATAGTTTGCTAATAGCATTCTTTAATTCTTCTGGTGTTGGACTATCTTTTTGAGCTAGAATAGCATTTATAGCGTGGATGAAATATCGCTTTCTTGCTCCTTTTTCAGATTGGCTTGCGATGCTGTCATATAGAGATTGGGCATTTTCTTCAGTTCGTCCACATGTTAAATCCTCAGTCTTGTTTCCTGTAGTCATAGAGAGTAATGTTAGGTTACGAAGTTTTAAGTCAAGGTACAATTTAGCTGTGTTCAGAGTTAACTGATTTTTCTTAGCGAAATCATTCACCTGTTGACATGCTTTGTTACCTGTTGCCAAAGCTGCATAGCCAACTTTTTCAACATTGTTCATAGCTCTACTCGCAAGCATAGTATTGCCTATAGCTTGTGCATATTCTTGTACAGTTTTAAAGTTATGTACCTCTACTTTATTGAGGGTTTTATCAGAGAAAACTCTCCAATAGGTATCTGCTGTATCGCAAAGAACGAGAACGTTCTCTGTATCTTTTGCAATGATATTCTCATTTCTGTCAAAAAGTTCAATTTCCTCATTCCAGAAAATTTCTGGCTTTGCAAAATGGAAAATAACTTCCATTCTTCTTTCCTTGTCGCCAAGTCTGATTATTTTGTCCTTTGGTTGGCTCATGCTGTACTTTGTGAAAGCTACAGTGATTGTCTCTTGTTTGCCATCAATGGTTGCCGTCACAGTTGTAGAAAGTGATTGTTCTTTCTCTTTGTTGCCTTCATTTACTTCTTCTGTAGTTACAGAAGTGTTACCGTACTTATTTATATCTTGTTGAGTCATGTCTGCCTCCTTGTTAATTAGTTCATTACTTGCTACAGATTTGATAGCGTTGTTTAACTCTGGTGCGTTTGAAGTCGCCACTTGTTTTGTCTCTTCCATAATGATTTTATTTAGAAGATTACACTAACATCTACCCACTTTGAAGCTATGCTGCATCTTGCTTTTCTGTTTCGGAATGTGGTTGCAAAGGTACAGTAAAAGTGGAAATGCTGCAATTTATTTTTGCACACATATAAATAAAAAAAAGTGTGCAAAATTCTGCACACTTCATTTTGTATGATTAATAAATAGAAGAGGATATAGGTTGAACTTTGTCTTTGTTGTTATAATATGTACTTGAGGCAGCTCTGTGTTTGTTTTTGTTGAAGTTCTCGTCAGCATATCCAATCGTGTATAATAGTCTAGAAATTAGAGTCTCTTTTCTCGTGGATATTTTGCACTCTTTCCCATATTCTGGTATATGCCCTTTCTTGTCTTCTAGAAAAAGAAGACATAAACCATAGAAACAGGTTATTCTTTCTTTTGCATTTTTCTTTATCGCTCTTTTTTCAGAGCCATCTGTAAGCCAAAATCTACTAGCGATATAAGCTAGGTAATAATCTTTAAACTGATAATCTGGAGTTATGCTAGCTTTTTTAAGTGCTAGGGGTAATAAACTGAGAACTTCTAATATCGCTTTGTTACGGATTGTGCAAATCTCTTCATCTCCTTTTTTAAGAACGATGCTTGTAGCTTCGCCCAGACACTCTTGTATAGTCTTACTTTCTTTGTTTTTGAACTGTAAGTTATCAACATAGTCTTTCAAGAAACAGAGTAAGTACCAAAGTTTCGTGCTTTCTATTTTGAAAGCCTTGATGCTTTCTTTTAATTCTTTGTTTGTGCAATATTCTTCCCATATATCTTTGATATTACCATTATTGTCAGTATATTTAAACTGAATATTGGTATAGCTATTAAAAAGTTCAGTATATATCTTTTGTGGGAATTGAGGTGGTATGCTTCCGTTCTTGATGGCTTCTTTGTAAAGTCCTTCTAGGTCATTCGTGGAATAATAATATCTTAAAAAGAAGTTGTGATAAATAGGAATTGAAGAATTATGAATAGTTATTTTTGGCTCAATGAGTTTTATATATTCTAGTTCCTCAATATCGTATAACTCCAATTCTGAAAGGTTTGTGAAATTGGGTAATTTTGGCATTGGTGGTATATTGTTCATTGTTTCCATATCTGTACTTTTTTGTTGCAAAATTAAAAAAAAATCCTCACCTACGCAAATGTAAGTGAGGAAATCTTTGTTATTTAGTCCCAAAAACGTATTTTACGACTTTTCCATTGGCTTTATTCTCGTTCTGAAAGTCTCGCTCGATATAAATATCGGTCACTCTCATTGACTCATCAACGTGGTTGAGTGCTGCATGGACAGTGAATTTGTCTATGCCAACCTTGTTGATGGCTAGGGTAGCCCATGAATGTCTTGCAGCGTAAAACTCCAAATCATCTATAGCTAATTCTGAGCCAATTTCTTTCAAACCTCGATTTATTGCCTTATTGAAGCCTTTGTCGTTTGCATAATATTGATAGAAGTTGAAGACTCGTTTGCCAGACTTGTCTCTGTACTTCTCAATCAATGGTTTCAGCATTGGAGGAACATCAACCACCATTTTCGCCTTGTCATTTCTACGTGCTTTGGTCTTGGTTCTGTAGTATGTCAGCTTATCATCTTTGTAATCTGTCACGTTATAAAGGTCAACAGAGTTCATGCCGATTAGCCCAAAGGATAAGATAAAGCAATCTTTAGCTAGGTCGTATCTGCACGTCCCCTTGATGCCTTTGCTTGTATTCCTATATGGAAGAGCATAAATCTTCTTGATGGTGGCTTTATCAAGTGCTCTCTTTCGGGTTGCCTCCTGTTTCGGAATCTTGAAATTGTCGAAAGGGGATGATGGAATAAGTATCAAACCATTGTCGTAGTTGTTGTATTCCTTCTGTGCCTCCTTAAATAGGTGTCGTAAACTGCCTAAATATAAAGACATCATTCTGTTAGATGGAACACGTTTCCCTGCTTTCTCCAACTTCTCTATTTTTGTTTCTCTACATTTCTTTATATAATCAGCATATCTTGTGATAAAGGATAAATTGATTTCAGAAATGTTGAGGCTGTCACGTCCAATAAATGAAGTGAGTGAGTTGAGAACGGTCTTGTAATTGTTTGCTCCTTTTATGGTAGCCTTAGCTATCCACTTTCTGGAAAAGTCGATAAAGTCAATCTCCTTGTCTTTCATATCCTCAAACTTTAGGTGCTTGAAAATATCATCAAGAGAATAGCTGTTTAAATCAACCTGCATTTCATTACACTTGTTCTTGTACCCTTGTACTAAGTTCTCAATCTCCTTGTAAATCTTGGTCGTTTTCTTGAAATCTCCAGATTTAGTTAAGTCCTTTGGAGAAACGAAAAGACTAGATGATAGTCTCTTCACCTTACGATTGAGCGTAAAGCGTATCTTTACATTGTAAGTACCATTTGCTTTAAACTCTCCTTTTTTAATTTCTGCTTTGATTGTCAGCATGTTACGTTTAATTTAATTAGTCAACAATCAGTCAACAATGTAGCAAATAAAGAGGAAAAGCTCTGGAGGTTGTATTTCTTAATCCAGAAAGGTCTAGAAATAAAAATAGGTTAAGTATCTAATATTCAGATGCTTAACCTTGTGGACCAGCTAGGGCTTGAACCTAGGACCTCCAGATTATGAGTCTGTTGCTCTAACCAACTGAGCTACAAGTCCAATGAATCAAAGATGATTCGTGTGTGCAAAATTACAAACTATTTTTGAGATTTCCAAATGTATCGCAGATTTTTTAGAATACGGGACATTACTTTTGCTGCAGGCGCGTCGGATACACACGGAAAAGATGAAACCGCAAGACCCGAAAAGATAGGAAGCAGGTCGTCTGGGTATTGAAGGAAAAAGCCGCAAGCGAGGCATAGATCCTGCTTGCGGCTTGATGGTTATTACTCAGTTCCCTTTAGCAAGGGAATAGTAGTCTTACTCGGCGGGAGTCGGCGTCTCCACAGAGGCCTCGTCCTGTTTCATTTCCCGGCTGGCGAAGTCGATGACGTTCTTGCGATTGGCAACGATGCGGTCATGCTCCTCCTGAGATCCAACGATGAGCTTCTGCCACTGTCTCAAGCCCGTACCAGCCGGGATGAGGTGTCCACAGATGACATTCTCCTTCATACCCTCAAGGAGGTCGGACTTACCACGGATAGCAGCCTCGTTGAGTACCTTCGTCGTCTCCTGGAAGGAAGCGGCACTCATGAAGCTCTTCGTACCAAGGGCAGCACGGGTGATACCCTGGAGAACCTGCGTGGCCGTAGCAGAGCGCGTGTCGCGGACCTGTACCTGACGGAGGTCACGACGCTTCAGCATACTGTTCTCGTCGCGCAACTTGCGCACGGTGATGATCTGACCTACATAGAGCGATTCGGAGTCACCCTTGTCAGTGACCACCTTCTTACCCCAGATACGGTCGTTCTCAGCAGCAAAGTCGAGCTTGTCCACCAAATCCAACTCCAGGAAGGTGGTGTCGCCCGGATCGTTGATCTGTACCTTGCGCATCATCTGGCGAACGATGATCTCGAAGTGCTTGTCATTGATCTTCACACCCTGCAGACGGTACACATCCTGTACCTCGTTGACGATATACTCCTGAACAGCCGTGAGACCCTTGATGGCAAGGATATCGGCCGGCGTGATGACACCGTCAGAGAGTGGCGTGCCAGCACGCACAGCATCATGCTCCTGGACAAGGATCTGCTTGGAGAGGCTGACGAGGTACTTGCGCTGCTCGCCCGTCTTCGACGTGACGATAATCTCGCGATTACCACGCTTCACCTTGCCCAACTCGACCTCGCCATCGATTTCGCTGACGACAGCAGGGTTGGACGGGTTGCGAGCCTCGAAAAGCTCCGTGACACGAGGCAGACCACCAGTGATATCACCAGCACCACCCACAGAACGCGGAATCTTGACCAACGTCTGACCCGTGGTGATGAGCGTACCCTCGGTGAGGGTCGTCTCTAAGTGACCACCCACAGGGAGGTTGTAAGATCCCAGGATATCGTTGGCGGCATAGTGACCATCGGCCTGCTTCTCAGCGTCCTCAGCCACAATATCGACCGTCGGTATGCGGTTCTTGTCCTTAGACTCGGTGATGATGCGCTCCATAAGACCCGTAGCTTCATCGGTCTCGGTACGGTAGGTGATGCCATCAACAACATCGCGCAGATGGATCTTACCCTTATACTCGCTGACAATGACTGCATTGAACGGGTCCCACTTACAGATCAAATCGCCCTTCTTCACCTTGTCACTCTGCTTGAAGTAGAGCGTGGCACCATAGGGGACATTCTCCGTCGAGAGCACGATGTTCGTATTGACATCGACAAAGCGGACCTCGCTCAGACGGCTGACGACCATGCGGCAAGCCTTCTCCTCATCATCAACGAAGGGAACAGTACGCAGCTCGTCAAACTCCAGCTTGCAATCGTTCTTGGCTACAATCTTCGCATTGGCAGCGGCGTTACCAGCCACACCACCGGCGTGGAATGTACGGAGTGTAAGCTGGGTACCCGGCTCACCAATAGCCTGGGCGGCAATCACACCGACAGCCTCGCCCAACTGCACCATACGGGCGGTAGCAAGGTTGCGGCCATAACACTTCATACAGACACCCTTCTGGCTTTCACAGGTGAGCACTGATCGGATCTCGACCATCTCAATGGGAGATTCCTCGATGGCGCGCGCCTTGTCCTCTGTGATCTCCTCGCCAGCAGCCACGATGACCTCGTTGGTACTGGGATGAATCACGTCGTGGACGGAGACACGGCCCAGGATGCGCTCGGAGAGAGAGGAGATGACCTCATCACCGTTCTTCAAAGCACGACACTCCAGACCACGCAATGTGCCACAGTCCTCCTCGGTGATGATCACGTCGTGAGAGACATCGACCAGACGACGGGTGAGGTATCCAGCATCGGCTGTCTTCATAGCCGTATCAGCCAGACCCTTACGGGCACCATGGGATGCGATGAAGTATTCGAGCACGCTCATACCCTCCTTGAAGTTAGAGAGGATAGGATTCTCGATAATCTGTGCACCCTCGGCACCAGCCTTCTGCGGCTTGGCCATCAGACCACGCATACCAGCGAGCTGGGCAATCTGGTCGGCAGAACCACGGGCTCCGGAGTCGAGCATCATATAGACGGCATTGAATCCCTGGTCAGCCTCGGTCATGTGCTTCATCACAGACTGCTTGAGGTTGTTGTTGACGTGGGTCCAAGCATCAATCACCTGGTTGTAGCGCTCCTTGTCGGTGATGAAACCCATACCGTAGTTGGCACGCACCTGATCGACCTCATCCTGACCCTTCTGCACGATCGCTTCCTTCTCATCAGGCACGATAATGTCGTCGAGGTTGAAGGAGAGACCCGCGAGATAAGCCATACGATAACCGAGGTTTTTGATACCATCAAGGAACTCGCAGGCACGGGCCATACCGACAGCTTTGATAACGTCGGCGATCAAGCCGCGGAGACTCTTCTTGGAGATGATACCATTGAAATAGCCGATCTCATCCGGCACGATCTGGTTGACGATGATACGACCTACGGAAGTCTCTACCATTCGGTCGGTGAGCACACCATCGACAAGGTCCTTCACGCGGACGTTGACCTTGGCATGGAGATCGCACTTGCCCTCGTTACGGGCAATGAGGGCCTCCTCTGGACCATAGAAGGTGAGTCCTTCGCCGAGTGCACCCGGACGCAGTTTCGTAATATAATAGAGACCAAGCACCATATCCTGCGAAGGAACGGTGATAGGAGCACCATTGGCCGGGTTGAGGATGTTGTGGCTCTGGAGCATCAACATCTGTGCCTCCAGGACAGCCTCGTTGCTCAAAGGCAAGTGGACGGCCATCTGGTCGCCATCGAAATCAGCGTTGAAAGCCGTACAAGCCAGCGGGTGGAGCTGGATAGCCTTACCCTCGATGAGCTTCGGCTGGAAAGCCTGGATACCAAGACGGTGGAGCGTCGGTGCACGGTTGAGGAGCACAGGGTGGCCCTTCATCACGTTCTCGAGGATATCCCAGATGACAGACTCGCGGCGATCCACAATCTTCTTCGCGCTCTTCACCGTCTTGACGATTCCGCGCTCAATGAGCTTGCGGATGATAAACGGCTTGTAGAGCTCGGCAGCCATCAGGGTCGGCAGACCACACTCTCCCATCTTCAACTCCGGACCGACGACGATCACCGAACGGGCAGAATAGTCCACACGCTTACCGAGCAAGTTCTGACGGAAACGACCCTGCTTACCCTTCAGCGAGTCGGAAAGCGACTTCAGCGGACGGTTGCTCTCACTCTTGACGGCAGACGACTTACGGGAGTTGTCAAACAAGGAGTCAACAGCCTCCTGCAGCATACGCTTCTCGTTGCGGAGGATCACCTCAGGGGCCTTGATCTCCATCAGTCGCTTCAAACGGTTGTTGCGGATGATGACACGACGATAGAGGTCGTTGAGGTCGGAAGTGGCAAAACGACCACCATCAAGGGGAACAAGCGGGCGCAGGTCGGGAGGCGTGACAGGGACGATCTTCATGATCATCCACTCCGGACGGTTGATGCCCTTCGACTGATTGAAGGCATTGACAACCTGCAGACGCTTCAAGGCCTCCGTCTTGCGCTGCTGGCTAGAGTCGTTGGCAGCACGCTCACGCAACTCACCAGCAAGGAGGTCAAGACCCGTCACACCATTGACATCCTCACGAGACAGCTCGCAGAGGAGATCGTAGATAGCCTCCGCACCCATCTTGGCAATAAACTTCTTGGGGTCATCGTCGGGCAGGAGCTCATTGGTCTCGGGCAACTTGTTGTCAACTATATTGATGTACTCATCCTCGCTGAGCAAGTCGAGTTTCGTGGAACCGTTAAGCGGTTCGTCGTTGGCATCTTTCATGCCCTCGACCACACCCGGCTGGATGACGATATACTTCTCGTAGTAGATGACCTGCTCCAGTTTTTTGGTAGGCAGACCCAACAGATAACCGATCTTGTTGGGAAGGCTGCGGAAATACCAAATATGGGCTACGGGCACGACCAACTCAATATGGCCGGCGCGCTCACGACGCACCTTCTTCTCCGTCACCTCGACACCACAACGGTCGCAGACGATTCCTTTATAACGGATACGCTTGTACTTGCCACAGGCACACTCATAGTCCTTCGTCGGACCGAAGATGCGCTCGCAGAACAGACCGTCGCGCTCGGGCTTATATGTACGGTAGTTGATGGTCTCCGGCTTCGTCACCTCACCATAGGAGTTTTCCAAAATCTCCTCAGGAGAAGCGAGGCCGATGGTAATCTTCGAGAAATTACTCTTAACTTTATTGTCTCTTTTAAAAGCCATGTTCTACTTTCTGTATTTGGGGTGTACTTTAATCCAGTTTGATGCTCAGTCCAAGGCCGCGAAGCTCATGGAGCAGGACGTTGAGCGACTCGGGGATACCCGGCGTGGGCATCGGGTCGCCCTTGACGATGGCCTCATAGGCCTTGGAGCGTCCCACGACGTCATCAGACTTGACGGTAAGAATCTCTTGCAGCACATGGGATGCGCCAAAGGCCTCGATGGCCCAGACCTCCATCTCTCCGAAGCGCTGTCCACCAAATTGAGCCTTACCACCGAGCGGCTGCTGGGTAATCATACTGTACGGACCAATGGAGCGGGCGTGCATCTTGTCCTCGACCATGTGGCCGAGCTTCAGGAAGTAGGTGATACCCACCGTGGCCGGCTGGTCGAAGCGCTCACCCGTCTCACCATCGTAGATATAGGTGGAGCAGAGATTGGGGAGTCCGGCCTTGTCGGTCCACTCCTTCAAGTCATCCAGCTTGGCACCGTCGAAGATCGGGGTGGCAAACTTCACGCCCAGGCGCTTTCCTGCGGCACCAAGGATAGCCTCGAAGATCTGTCCGAGGTTCATACGCGAAGGCACACCCATCGGGTTGAGCACCAAGTCCACGGGACGACCATCCTCGAGGAACGGCATGTCCTCCATGCGCACGACCTTGGAGACGATACCCTTATTACCGTGACGACCGGCGAGCTTATCACCGACCTGGATCTTACGCTTCTTGGCAATATATACCTTGGCGGTCTGGAGCACACCTGAGGGCAGCTCGTCGCCAATGGTGATGGCAAACTTGCGACGCTTCATCTCTGCGTCGAGTTGCTTGTACTTACGGATATAGTTCATGATGAGGCGCTGGATGAGCGAGTTGGTGTGCTCATCGTCCGTCCATCCGCTACTCTGGATGCCCTCATAGTCGAGGTTCTTCAGCGCAGCCATCGTAAACTTGTTGCCCTTGGTGATGATCTCGGCATTGGAGTAGTCCTTCACGCCCTGGCTCACCATGTCCTCGGTCAGCTCCAGCAACTTCTCCACGAGAATATCCTTCAGGTCCTCGTTCTTGGCCTCATACTCCTCGTCGATCTTCAGCAGCGTCTGGCGATCCAGGCGCTTGCTCTCCGTCGTCTTAGTTGCACGAGAGAAGAGTTTCTTGTCGATGACGACACCACTGAGCGACGGATTGGCCTTCAATGAGGTATCCTTGACGTCACCGGCCTTGTCGCCAAAGATGGCGCGGAGCAACTTCTCCTCCGGCGACGGGTCGCTCTCACCCTTCGGGGAGATCTTACCGATCATGATGTCACCAGGCTCCACACGAGCACCGACGCGGATCACACCATTCTCATCGAGGTCCTTGGTAGCCTCCTCGCTGACATTGGGGATATCGTTGGTAAACTCCTCCACACCGCGCTTCGTGTCGCGGACTTCCAGAGAATACTCATCGACATGGACAGAGGTGAGCACGTCGTCGCGCACCATACGCTCTGAGATAACGACGGCATCCTCGTAGTTGTAACCCTTCCAAGGCATGTAGGCGACCAGGAGGTTACGACCCAATGCGAGCTCACCATTCTCAGTGGCGTAGCCCTCGGTGAGGATGTCTCCCTTCTTCACGCGCTGTCCCTTGTTGCAGATAGGACGAAGGTCGATGACCATGTTCTGGTTCGTGCGGCGGAACTTCGGAATGCGGTACTCCTTCAGTGCCGGCTCGAAGCTGACAAACTCATCATCCTCGGAGCGGTCGTAGAGGATACGAATGGTCGTGGCATCGACATACTCGATGACACCCTCACCCTCGGCGATGATCATCGTGCGAGAATCTTCGCAGACCTGCTTCTCCAGACCAGTACCGACAATCGGCGCATCGTTGTGCAGCAATGGCACGGCCTGGCGCATCATGTTACATCCCATCAGTGCACGGTGACCGTCATCATGCTCCAAGAAGGGGATAAGACCTGCCGAGACAGAAGCGATCTGCTGCGGAGCAACGTCCATGAGTGACACCTGATCAGGCGTGACGACAGGATAGTCGGCATCCTGACGACACTTCACGTAGTCGCGGATAAAACTGCCATCCTCCTTGAGCGGGGCATTACCCTGACCGATGATCTTCTCCTCCTCCTCCTCAGCGGTGAGATAGACCACATGGTCGTTGTCCATATCAACCTTGCTATCGACTACGCGGCGATACGGCGTGACGATGAAGCCCAGGTCGTTGATCTTGGCATAGAGACAGAGCGAGGAAATCAGACCGATGTTCGGGCCTTCAGGAGACTCGATTGGGCAAAGGCGACCATAGTGGGTATAGTGAACGTCACGGACCTCGAAACCTGCACGCTCACGGGAGAGACCGCCAGGACCCAGTGCGGAGAGACGGCGCTTGTGCGTCACCTCGGCAAGGGGGTTGGTCTGGTCCATAAACTGGCTCAGCGGGTTCGTACCGAAGAACGAGTTGATGACAGAAGAGATGGTTTTGGCGTTGATGAGGTCCGTCGGCTGGAACACCTCGTTGTCGCGAACGTTCATGCGCTCACGGATGGTACGGGCCATACGAGCCAAACCGATAGAGAACTGGTTGGCAAGTTGCTCTCCCACCGTACGGACACGGCGGTTGGAAAGGTGGTCGATATCATCCACAGTCGCATTGGAGTTGATCAACTTGATGAGATACTTGATGATTTCAATGATATCCTCCTTCGTCAGGACGCGGACATCAGAATCGGTGGTCAAGCCAAGCTTCTTGTTGATACGATAGCGGCCTACCTCGCCCAAGTCATAACGCTTGTCAGAGAAGAAAAGGTTCTGGAATACCTCACGCGCACTGGCATCGTCGGCAGCATCGGCATTGCGCAGCTGACGATAGATGTAGTTGACAGCCTCGATCTCAGAGTGGCTCGGGTCCTTCTGTAAGGTATTGAAGATGATGGAATACTTATTGGCCATCTCCTCGTCCTTATGAAGAAGGATGGAAGAAACACCACTCTCAAGAATGGCGTCAATATTGTCGGCGGTCAGCTCGGTCTCACGTTCGACAACGATCTCGTTACGCTCGATGGAAACAACCTCACCCGTATCCTCGTCGGCGAAATCCTCATTCCACGTCTTCATGACATTACCAGCCAACTTGCGGCCAATGGCATCCTTCAAATTCTTCTTAGTGACCTTCACGTCCTCGCAGAGGTCGAAGATCTGGAGAATGTCCTTATCAGTCTCATAACCGATAGCGCGAAGCATCGTCGTGACGGGCAACTTCTTCTTACGGTCGATGTAAGCAAACATCACGTTGTTGATATCCGTAGAGAACTCGATCCAAGAACCCTTGAAAGGAATGATACGTGCGCTATAAAGCATCGTACCGTTGGCATGCTGGCCCTGGCCGAAGAACACACCCGGTGAACGATGGAGCTGAGAGACGACCACACGCTCGGCACCGTTGATGACAAACGTACCGTTGGCCGTCATATAGGGAATCGTACCCAGGAATACATCCTGGATAAAAGTGCCAAAGTCTTCGTGATCGGGATCCGTACAATAAAGTTTCATTTTGGCCTTCAAGGGCACACTATAGGTAAGTCCCCTCTCCAGGCACTCAGCGATGGTATAACGCGGTGGGTCTATGAAATAATCGAGAAACTCAAGGACGAAGTTGTTGCGCGTGTCCGTGATAGGGAAGTTTTCCGCGAACACCTTATAAAGTCCATCATTCTTACGCTCCTCGGGCGGTGTGTCCAGTTGCAAGAAGTCTGAGAACGACTTCAGCTGCACGTCAAGGAAATCGGGGTAAGGATAGGGATTCTTGACAGAGGCAAAGTTGACACGATTATTGATGATCTTTGTTGCCATATAATGTTTGAAATCTTATTGAATACGTCACAAGGACAATGATTGAGCAGACGCCCAAAAATATAGAAAGACATAAAATGGTTAGGACTCACCGACTGGGCAAATCCTAACCATTATAGCTTTTTCCAGAAAATCTGGAAATGAATTAGCAAATATTACTTGAGCTCAACCTTAGCGCCCTCAGCCTCGATAGCCTTCTTCAGGTTCTCAGCCTCGTCCTTTGACAAGCCCTCCTTCAGGGTAGAAGGAGCACCGTCAACGAGATCCTTAGCCTCCTTCAGGCCAAGACCACAAGCCTCCTTAACGGCCTTGACGACCTTCAGCTTGTTAGCGCCGACCTCGGCGAGAACTACGTTGAACTCAGACTTCTCCTCCTCAGCGGGAGCAGCACCAGCGGCGGCGGGACCAGCAACAGCAACAGCTGCAGCAGCCGGCTCAATTCCGTACTCGTCCTTCAGGACAGTTGCCAACTCGTTTACTTCTTTCACAGTGAGGTTTACCAACTCCTCTGCAATAGCTTTGATATCTGCCATTTTATTTTAATTTTTATTTTTTCTTAATTTATGAAAATGTTTTGACTTTGATTCGGTCTATTCTAGTTATTACAACCGTGATTACTCAGGACGCTCGCCTAAAGTCTTCAGCACACCATGGATAGTGTTTGCGCCTGATTGGAGAGCAGAGACAACGTTCTTTGCCGGAGACTGCAGCAGAGCCACAACATCGGCGATAAGCTCGTTCTTGCTCTTGAGAGCTGCCAGCTCATCGAGTTTGTCAGCACCTACGAAGATGCTCTCCTCGGCGTAAGCAGCCTTCAATGCAGGGATACCCTGCTTCGTGTAGTCCTTCAGCAGCTTGGCTGGCGTATTGGCAACTTCCGAGAAAAGGACAGCCGTATTGCCAGTAAGTGCAGAATAGAGACCTTCGTAATCAACCTCTGATGCCTCGAAAGCCTTGTGGAGAAGCGTGTTCTTCACAACGACCATCTTGATCTCGCTCTTGAAGCACTTGCGACGAAGATTGCTCGTGTCCTCAGCATTCAGACCCGTCACATCGACGAGGTAGAAATGAGGATACTGCTTCAGCTTCTCGCCAAGCTCGGTGATGATAGTATCTTTTACTTCTTTCTTCATTGTTTCTTGCTTTTAGCGTTACTCTGCCTGATTCGTGTCAATTCTGACACCCGGGCTCATGGTGGAAGACATAAAGATACTCTTGATGTAAGTGCCCTTTGCAGCAGCCGGCTTCAGCTTGACAACCGTTGAGAGGAACTCACGAGCGTTGCCAGCGATCTGATCTGCAGACATGCTTGCCTTACCGATGGAAGTATGAATGATACCAGCCTTATCGACCTTGAAATCAATCTTACCCTGCTTGACCTCCTTGACGGCGGTAGCAACATCCATGGTAACAGTACCACTCTTGGGGTTAGGCATCAAACCACGGGGACCGAGGACGCGGCCCAAAGGACCAACCTTACCCATGCAGGAAGGCATCGTGATGATCACATCGACATCCGTCCATCCACCCTTGATTTTCTCAATATACTCATCGAGACCTACATAATCAGCACCAGCCTCCTTTGCAGCTGCCTCCTGATCGGGGGTGCAAAGACAAAGCACGCGTGTCACCTTTCCAGTACCATAGGGAAGCGAAACTACACCGCGTACCATCTGGTTGGCCTTGCGAGGATCTACGCCGAGACGTACATCAATGTCGAGGGAAGCATCAAACTTGACCTTGGTCATATCCTTGATCAGCTGAGCTGCCTCATCCAAAGTGTATGCCTTCCCTGCTTCAATCTTGTCGGCCACTGATTTTTGATACTTTGTCAGTTTACTCATCTTAATTGAAGTTTATTATTTATTCTCCAGGGAAGTCCCCTTTTACAGTGATACCCATACTGCGAGCAGTACCAGCAATCAGACGCATAGCTGACTCGATGGTAAAGCAATTCAGGTCGGGCATCTTATCCTCAGCAATGGCGCGAACCTGTTCCCAGGTCACGCTCGCAACCTTCTTGCGGTTAGGCTCGCCGCTACCCTTCTTGCCTTTGGCGGCTTCGAGCAACTGCACAGCTGCGGGAGGCGTCTTGATGACAAAGCTGAAAGACTTATCCGTGTAGTAAGTGATTACGACAGGAAGCACCTTGCCAGCCTTGTTCTGGGTGCGGGCATTGAACTCCTTGCAAAATCCCATGATATTGATACCCTTGGAACCCAAAGCAGGACCAACGGGGGGAGAAGGATTCGCTGCACCACCTTTAATCTGTAATTTGATCAATCCAGCAACTTCTTTAGCCATTTCTTCTTGTGAATATTAAATGATTCAATATGGAAAGAGAGAATAACATCCGTAACAATGCTTATTCTTCTTTCGCCACTTGCATAAAACTAAGTTCCAAAGGATTCTGACGTCCGAATATCATGACCATTACCTTCAGTTTACGCTTCTCAGCATTCACCTCTTCGATGATACCGTGGAAACCACTGAACGGTCCATCAGTCACCTTTACACTCTCACCCACCTCATACGGCATCTCTGTAGCCTCTTGGACCTCAGACTCCTCGACAGTGCCAAGAAGTCTATTGAGTTCTGCCTTGCGAACGGGAGAAGGGTGCTCAGTTCCACCAAGGAAACCAAGAACATTAGGCATAAACCTCAAAGCTGCAGCTACTTCGCGAGTAAGATTGGCTTCTACGAGAACATAACCAGGGAGACTCATTCTCTCGGTCACATACCGCTTACCATCTCTCACGGTAGCATGCTTCTCCATAGGTATCAATACCTGTGACACATGTTCTGCCAGCTTTGCGTTATGTCCCAATTCAGCATCGATGTATTCTTTCACCTTTGCCTCCTTGCCACTGATAGCGCGAAGCACATACCATTTCATTTCTGTTCCAGCCATCTCTTTGATGAAACTTTATCCAGGATAGACGAACTTCATAACAGTCTCGGACACAAAATCCATGGCCCACACAACTAATGCAATGACAAGGGAAGCAGATAAAACTATCATTGCACTGTGCGTAAGCTGGGCACGACTTGGCCAAGTAGTCTTATGCGCAAGTTCATCGTAACAAGCCTTGCAGGAATTTACTATTGTTTGAAATACCTTAGACATAGTTTTATTCGTTAGCACGGGTTGGAGGGCTCGAACCCCCGACACCTGGTTTTGGAGACCAGTGCTCTACCAACTGAGCTAAACCCGTAGAAATTCCCCACCCCGAAGAGCGGGGAATTATTATCTGTTGAAGATTTACTTCACGTCGTCAAGGATTGAAGTGATCTGACCTGAGCCGACCGTGCGACCACCCTCGCGGATAGCGAAACGGAGACCCTCGTTCAGAGCGACCTTGTAGATGAGCTCAACCTCGATCTCAACGTTGTCGCCAGGCATCACCATGTCAACGCCCTCGGGGAGCTTGATCTCACCCGTGCAGTCCATCGTGCGGAGATAGAACTGAGGACGATACTTGTTGCCGAACGGAGTGTGACGGCCACCCTCTTCCTTCTTCAAAACGTAGATGGAAGCCTTGAAGTGATCGTGCGGAGTGATAGCACCCGGGTGGACAACCACCATACCACGCTTCACCTCGTTCTTATCGATACCACGGAGGAGCAGACCGACGTTGTCACCAGCCTCACCCTCGGGCAGAGTCTTGCGGAACATCTCGACACCCGTGATGACAGACTTCTTGTCCTCACCAAGACCGAGCAGCTGAACCTCATCACCGATGTGGCACTTACCAGTCTCGATACGACCCGTAGCAACAGTACCACGACCCGTGATTGAGAACACATCCTCGACCGGCATCAAGAAGGGCTTATCGACCTCGCGCATCGGCTCCTCGATCCACTCATCAACAGTATCCATCAGCTCGACAACCTTGTCAACCCACTTGTCGACACCATTGAGAGCACCGAGTGCAGAGCCATGAATAATAGGAGTATCCTCCTCATAACCGTACTGCTCGAGGATCTCACGAACCTCCATCTCAACGAGGTCAAGCATCTCCTCATCATCAACGAGGTCACACTTGTTCAGGAAAACGACCAAGCGCGGCACGTTTACCTGGCGAGCCAACAGCACGTGTTCACGTGTCTGGGGCATAGGACCGTCGGTAGCGGCAACAACGAGGATAGCACCGTCCATCTGAGCAGCACCAGTAACCATGTTCTTCACATAGTCGGCGTGACCCGGGCAGTCTACGTGTGCGTAGTGACGCTTGTTGGTCTCATACTCGATATGTGCGGAGTTAATGGTGATACCACGCTCTTTCTCCTCAGGAGCGTTATCAATCTGATCGAAAGACTTAACATCCTCACCGGTGCCCAAGCGCTCGTGGAGCACGAGGGAGATGGCGGCGGTCAGCGTAGTCTTGCCGTGGTCAACGTGACCAATCGTACCAATGTTTACGTGCGGTTTGGTGCGCACGAATTCTGCTTTAGCCATAGCTTTCCTTTATTTTATTTAAATGAATAATCTTTTGTGCTTTTATCTGCTTCACACACAATCGCCAAAAGAGCTGTAACTGAGAGTTGAACTCAGGACCTCTTCCTTACCAAGGAAGTGCTCT
>ENA-OPUE01001194-OPUE01001194.1-human-gut-metagenome-genome-assembly--contig:-NODE-1194-length-16606-cov-2.456045_pt1 | contig 16606 bp, 21 predicted proteins | sample MGYA00241466_ERZ501924 | MGnify/ENA primary metagenome ERZ501924 (study PRJEB25962, sample SAMEA2042223) | human gut metagenome | biome: human gut; feature: human-associated habitat; material: faeces...
GGAGCAGCAGGAAACTGGCATTACAATTGAATGTGATGGTACACTGATTGAATTTTATCAGAGTGAGATAAAATCAATTGAAAGACTATAAGGAGAGGGGCATAGCGCCCCTTCTTTTATTTTTCTCGTTGGTCATCAATATAGAGTATAGTAGTGCCATACGGTTCAATATATAATGTCTTGTCAATTCTGCGAACATAGTTTTCGTTGCCATCATTGCGGATTTGAATTTGATAGGATACTGTTGCGTTTTTACTGGTAAAAGATAAATCGCCTTTTTTAAAATCACCGTTTTGGTCAAAATACAGTCTATAAAGATAGAAATTACCATGATTACCCTGAGAACTTAACCACAGATAAAATGGATATTTGCATTTTCTCATGGTCGAGGTATATGGGGTAAGTCTAAGATGGGAAACGGGAAGGTTACTCCCTATAGCGTAATTAGTGTCAATTGTATTTGGCAATATGGTACCTTTAAAATATTTATAAAAAGGTTTGATAAGAGCATTAGCGTTATGAAGATATTCGTATGCTTTATCAAGATTATAGGTATCTAGGCAGATGCATGTGAAATGTTCATAAATGAATTGGTGTTTTAAATCGAAAGGTTTCATATCATAAATAGCCACGTCTTGATAGGTTATATTTAAGTTATTCTCTTTTTTGCGTGCTTCACGTTTATAATATTGCTCCATTTTAGGGTTTGGCGTATATGTGGATGTGGCAGCTATCTGAACAGATGTGACGGAACTTGCAGCGTCTGGAAGTTTGAATAAATCGAGTATTTTTTGCATTATTGACATTGACGGATACTCCTTTCTGCTATGAGATAAGTGTATTTTAGCATACTAAGAGCAGATGCGCATTATTAAAGATCCCCGCTTACATAACGTAGGCGGGGGTTCTTTTGTACAATAGAATATTTTAGTCAGTGAGAGTAGAATTGAAAATGCTTTCGGTAATAAATCTACTGTATGATTCTATTTGTTCTTTTAATAAATCATGCTGATATTTCATAAGAGGTTTTTTTTGACCATTAATCATAATAAATATTTTTCCATTGCCCTCAAGAATAATTTTATAGCCGAGAGAATCCAGGTATACTAATAGAGGGTCAGTATTGGTTTCTCGTAATCTAGTCAAAAAATATTCAGAATCCATACCATATAATTGCATTAGAGTACAGTCTAAATTTTGAGCAATACATTCTAATACGTTATTTGGTATATCTACTTTTCCAGCTTCGTATTTTTGCACAGAGCTTTCTGTTTTTCCAATAAGGGAAGCAAGTTGTTTTTGAGTGATGTGTTTTTCTTTTCTGTATTTTTTTATATTTTCTGCGAGAATTTTATTTTTTGCCATGCTATCACTCCTTTTTTTTATATTATCATGACACGCAATTTAATTCAATGTTTTTACACAATTTTATTACTATAGCTATTGACACTTGCAACATAATTGCGTATAATACATAAAAACAAGCAATTAAATTGCGGAAAGGAGAAAGCCAATGAAACGTGCAACAATAGTTTTAGAGGACAGTGTACATAAGGCTGCCAAGATAAAAGCTGTAATGCAGGATAAATCTTTTATTCAGTATGTGGCGGACTTGGTAGAGGAAGATGTGCAAAAAGATTTACAAGTAAAAAAAGAGCAAACACATTAGCTTTGGTCGGCATGTGATTGCTCAAAAAAGAAACCCGTAAACGGAATCTCTATGTTCATAATAAGAGATTCTAGCCCAAAAATCAAGGAGAATTTAAAATTATGAATCAGATTGAACAGACATTAGACAGCAGAGAAGTGGCAGAAATGGTTGGGAAAGAGCATAAGAATTTAATGAGAGATGTGCGTTCCTATGTGGAAGAATTAGCCGAGCTCAATTTTGAGCCGGGCGAATTTTTTAGAGAAAATACATATCAAGATAGGAATAAACAGGAACGTCCGTGCTATGATATTACCAAGAAAGGCTGCGAGTTCATCGCCCACAAACTGACAGGTATTAAGGGAACAGAATTCACGGCACGTTACATCAACCGCTTTCATGATATGGAAGATATTATTCGTGAGGAAATTCCGAAGAAACAGGACAAGCCCAAGAAGGAGAAGCTTCCATCCGTAAATATGATGGTGAAGAACATCAAGGAAGCCCTGCATGATGCCGGAGTGGATTCCAAGTACATAGCTGCAGAAGTGGTAAGAATTTATTCTGATTCCGGTTATCCGGTCAATGCCCCGGTAATCTCTGATACACCGAAACTGTGGGATTGTACCACTATTGCAAAAGAAATTGGTATCTTTTCAGAATCTGGCAGACCACACGATAAGGCAGTGAGCGCGATCATCCAGAAACTTGATATTTTCGCGGACGAGGTTGTGAGAACAGCATATAGCCGGAATGGACATGACGGTGTGACAGTCCAGTACAAGGACAGCGTTTTCCAGAAAGTAAAAGAATGGTTGCAGGAGAACGGTTATCCGACAGTCATCGAACTGGAACTTGCAAACGGCAGTGTGAATAAATGCCGGGTAGTGTACGGGGAGGTAGCTTAGTATGGATAGAACAGAATTAGAGAAACGTGAGAAAATCGTCGAGTTAATGAGCAGTGAGATGGACAATCAGCCGATGGCAAGCCAGCGTACGAGAGACGGATATTCAGCCTTACATGATGCTATTGATGAATATGCCAACGCTGTGCAGGAAGATGCTTTTTACTGGGGATATATGACAGCTATGAAGCAGTGTGGGAAAGCCGGGGTAGAAGAATGAAAAACACAAATTATAGCATTTTATCACAAATCAGTGAAAAACTGTATGAATTAGAACAAACAACATCAGTTCTTGAACTTATGCAAGTAGCACACGCGGAGGGCGCCGGTTCATTTAACCAGGAAATTGTAACAGATGCGTTATTCCATGTTTGCATCAGTCAAAGAAACACGTTAGATGCTATACATAGCCTTATTGACGAATAACTAGAGTGGATGTTTGGAATGACAAGCCCCAAACATATGAGACCTACCTCGGACATTTTGTCCGGTGTGGGTCTTTTTGGTTGTAAAAATGGCACAAATAATCTGCCAGCATGAGTTATTATAATCTTGCCAGACGAGTTATGCTCATTCGTTTTGCGCCTCCTTTCATGTACGGAAAAGACACCTTGAAATATAGGTGTTTTTTTCGTGCTAAAAATGGCACAAACTTTTTATAACCCCATGCTACAATATATTTAACAAATGAATAGCACCGGACGGAACGTAGGAATCCGCCCGCTACCCTACAAAAATTATAGGATGGTCGATATGGCACGTCCTGTTTTGGGCGTGCTTTTTCTTTGTATCGGCATTTAATTCAGTGGCAGAAGACACGGCTTATATCCGGGTTGTCGCGGGTTCGATTCCTGCAATGCCGACTGCCAGCTATGGGGCAAATAGCAACTCAATCGTGCCGGACTGACCGGAGCAACAACTTGGAAAGAATGAGGTAAGAATATGTTAAAAGTTATCACGGAACTTGAAAAACTTGGTTTAGAACTGACAGACGAAATGAAAGAATCCATCAAGAAGAACATCGGCGAGGAAGTATATTCTAAGTCAGAACTTGATAAGAAAGTCAAGAAAGCAGAGGACGAACGCGACCAGTATAAGGAACGTGCAGAGACCGCAGAAGAGACTTTAAAGGGATTTGACGGCAAAGACCTTGCAACCATCACAAAAGAGCGCGACGAGTGGAAAGAGAAAGCCGAGACGGCAAAGAAAGATTATGATGCCAAGATTGCAGAGCGGGAGAAAAGCGACTTGCTGGAAAAGGCATTTGAGGATGTCAAGTTTTCCTCGGTATCCGCAAAGAAAGCTATCATGAACGACATTGCCGCGAATGTATCTGTCAAGGACGGTAAGCTGATTGGATTCAATGACTTGCTGGAAGATGCCAAGAAAAATGATGCAAGCGCATTTGTTGACGAACAGGCGCAGCAGAATGAACAGAACCAGGCAACATTTACTACTCCGATGGGAGCCGGAGCAAAAACCGAGCCAATCACCGGAGACCCGAACAAAATGGATTTCGCGACCTATAAGAAATGGCGCGAACAGAATCAGTAATAAGGAGGAACATTTATGCCAAACACATTTTTAACACCGCAGATTATTGCGAACGAAGCGTTGATGGTATTACAGAGCAACCTTACAATGGCAAATCTCGTACATAGAGATTATTCCAAGGAGTTTGTTAAGGTTGGTGACACCATTACAGTAAGAAAACCGGCAACGTTCGTGGCTAAGAACTTCACAGGGCAGACGGAAGCGCAGGACATTGCCGAAGGTTCCGTAACTGTCAAGATGGACAGATTCCGGGATATCACAGTCAATGTCAGCTCTAAGGAAATGACGCTGGATATCAGAAACTTTTCCGAGCAGGTCATTACTCCGGCAATGCAGGCTATGGCACAGCAGATTGATGCAGATTTGCTGGCGGTTGGTATTTCCAAAGCAGGAAAGAAAGCCACTGTTTCCGGTACGCCGGTTATCTCTGACATTGCAGGTGTAGGTAAAGCCTTAGACCAGGCAAAAGCACCGCGTACGGACAGACGTTTAGTGCTGCCGCCTACAATCCTGTACCAGTACAACACATTGGATAATTTTGCAAAGCAGTGCTACAAGGGAGATTCTATCGCCCTGAAAGAATCCGAGATTGGCAAGGTTTACACCTGTGAGACATTCATGTCCCAGAACTGCCCGGAGAATCAGAACGATACACCGGGAACTGTAACAGCTTATAAGGTTGCCGGAACCAAGGACGAGAAACAGTTTACCGTAACCGATGGCAAGACAGCGGCAGCTACTATTAAGAAGGGTGACCAGTTAATTGTCAACGGATATCTTTACACAGTGACCGAGGATGTAACACTTGCATCTGGCGGCGGTACTGTGAAGGTAGACCAGAACATCCCGGAAACAATTGCGGCGACAGATGCCTTTGTGGTAAGCAAAGCTCATGCTTTAGGATTCCACCGGAATGGTCTGGCGCTTGTAACACGTAACCTTGAATTACCGATGGGCAATAAGAACGCTTACATTGCATCCGCAGATGGTCTCGGCGTCCGCGTTGTATTCTCTTACGATTCCGACCACAAACAGGACAAGATTTCGTTTGACATGATTTACGGCATTAAGGAACTCAATGAGAATTTGCTTGTTGACTTCTCATAAGTAGAAAAGGGGGGATTCCAAGATGGGATATACCACATATGACTTCTACAAAGAAAAGTACTACGGGGATTCTATCGAGGAATCCCTTTTCCCTAAATGGAACGACTGGGCATCTGAAAAGCTGGAACAGTTGACCTATGGGAACCTTACAGAGGAATCTTTGCAGGAATATGACGAGAAGATTCAGAAAGCCACCTGTGCGCTGGCAGACTTGCTCTATCGGATTGATTATAAGACCAACCATTCCAACGATGAAAACGGTGGCAACGTTAAATCAATGTCTTCCGGTGGGCGGTCTATCAGCTTCGGAACGAATGAGACACTTGTTGACAAGGTACTGGGGGATAAGGTGGCGCAGACAAGGCTTTGCCGTGATGTGGTGTGCGAGTATCTGACCGGCACCGGATTATTGTATGCAGGAATGTAGGAGGAAATTATGAAGAAAATCTTTATTTCACAGCCAATGAAAGATAAGACAGATGAGCAGATTCTTAAAGAAAGAGAAAAGGCAGTTTCGGTTGTAAAGGAAAAGTTCAATGGAGAAGATGTTGAGGTTATCGACAGCTTTTTCCGGTCTGCGCCGCATGATGCAAAACCACTGTGGTTTCTTGGCAAATCATTAGAGCTTCTTTCAACTGCCGATGTGGCTTATTTCGTTGGAGAATGGAAGAACTATCGCGGATGCAAGATTGAGAATACTTGTGCCAAGGAGTATGGCATTGAAACAATCGAGGAATAAATATGGGATTCTTCGACAACAAAACGGTTACCCTTTTCAACCGCTCATTCAATGTGGAAACCGAGGAAGAAACATATTACCCGACACTGCTTGAAGGTGTCGACCTTGTAGAAACCAAGGGGGCAAACGTCTCCAAGAGCGGCATGGACAGCGCCGATGCAGTGAAGCTGTACATAGATTTTGTTGACGCCAACAAAACGTTCAAGCCGTACCTTCCACCGAAAGAGTGGGAAAACCTGCCAGATAAATGCAAGCAGAATTTCATTACATTCATTTCGACAAAGGATTTCTTCGTAAAGGGAGACCATGCAGACGTGGAACTCCCAGAAGAAAATGCGTATGAGTGGATGCACGAGACCTTCGATGATGTTTATAAGGTTACGACCGTGGACAAATACGAGGATATTCTTCCTCATTTTGAAGTAGGGGGTGTATAACTTGGAAGATGCAGAAAAACTTACTATTCGGGATGCGGAGAACGCACAGAAAGGGCTTCTTGCACTTGCCCTTGCATATCCGGATTACATGCCGGAATTTAAAGCAGACAACAAGTCTGTACGGTGGAATTCTGTCAATGAGAACAGGTCTATCGGATTATTCCCCATGCAGGGCGCGGTGTATCTGAAAAAGTATGTCAGTGGTAGCTATGTGGCGCAGATGCCATTCCAGATGGTCTATAAGAGTTCGCCAACGACCAATAAGGCGAGTATCGAAGCACAGGAAATGCTTAACAGCCTTGCGGCATGGATGGAGGAGAGCGGGATTGAGTTTAAAGACCCGCATCTGATACTGGAATCCATTGTGAGAACATCGCCGGTATTCGGTGGCGGGCAGAATGAAAAGTCAGTAATGTACGCTGTGAATATGCAGCTCAAGTATTTTTATAAGAAATAACAGGAGGAAGAATTATGTCACATGACAGAACAAACATGGTGTCCCTGCTTGACATCGGCAAGCTCATGGGCAGCGCTGAAAAGCTGATAGAGATGGGCGACGGTTTTAAAGAAATCACCGAGGACTGGGGACCAAACACAGAATCTACACAGTATGTGAACATGAAAAACGCAAGTAATACCGTAAAAGGGTATGCATTGAGTATGTCGGCAGAGCGTGAACATATGTCAGACGATATGCAGAAGTGCGTTGATACTATGTTCAAGAAGTTTCCGACGGGGGCTGAGTGTGAAACTTACTATTACAGATTTTACAAGACAGATATCACTGGAAATTCGGGAGAATGTATCCGCGTTCCGGTTACAGTATGCCCGTCAAGCACTGGTGGCGATACACTGACATCTTCCATTCAGATTAATGGAAACGGCGATGTGGAGCTTGGAACAATCACTATCGGACCGGATAGCACCTTTACATGGGCGCCGGAAGAGTAAACGTAGGTGTTAATTCAAAATTAGCATAATGGGGTGGGTTCCTTTCAGTCCTGCCCCATTTCTGAAAGGATGGTAATTATGGAAGAGGTAGTATTAGACAGTGGCGTCAGAAAGATTGCAATTAAAAATGAGGATGGAGACGTTATTACCGTGCTGAGCATCAACGTGGCTGATGCGGACACGGCGGAGCGTTTTGGGAAGATTATCAATAACTTGCAGGAAATCTCGGAGAACTGCGAGAAGGAAGCTGCCACATGGAAAGAAGAGCATGAGCAGGAAGAGAATGGTTCCGGTGAGGTTGATGTTGAGAAGGTGCTGCAGATTAATAGAATTCGCGTGAAGTACTTGAAGCAGATTACCGGAGAAATTGACGGTCTGTTCGGAGAGGGCACGGTTGCGAACATGTACGGGGATTTTACACCGGATGAAGCCGCCCTGATAGATTTTGTGGAAAAGATAATTCCAGTCATGAACAAACTGTTCGGAAAACGCTATGAAATGACCAGGAAACGCTACAATTCCGGCAGAAAAGGAGCGCGGGCATGATTAACGTCATGCTTGACCCTCTTCCTGCCGAATGGCACGGATATGAGGTTAATACATCGTTCCGGATTGGCATACAGGTATTTCTTATCCAGTATGACAAAGAACTAAATGAGTATGAGAAGAGTGACGCACTGGTGCATCTGCTGTTCGATGACCGGGAGCATCCGGCAGGTTATGAGCTGCAGGAATGTGTGGAGTGGTTCTTGAATGGCTGGTTCCATGATAAACCCGGCTCTTCGGAGGACAAGCGCAGGCTGATTGATTACGATGTCGACCAGTGGCGCATCTATGCAGACTTCCGGCAGATATACGGGATAGACCTCTCCCTGGATGATATGCACTGGTGGATGTTCAACGGTCTGCTCTGGAATATGCCGCACGAACGGTCTTCATTTATGCAGGTCATTGAGATACGTCGGAAGAAAATCACCGGGAAAATGGGAAATGAAGAAAGAAAAGCCATTTATGAGGCACAGAAGATATACGCGTTAGAACAGCCGGAAGAGAAGAAAGAGTATACCGAGGATGAAAAAACGAAGATTGACGATTACGACCGGATGATGGCAGAAATCAGGGCAAAGAAAAAAGCAGAGGAAGAGATTTTGAAAGAATTTAGAAAGTGAGGGCTTTTAAATGGCTGGCGGGTACGATGGAGAAATCAGAATACGAACATTAATTGAAAACGGAAAAGCGTCCAGCCAGCTCTTACAGTTGGAAGCTAAATTTCAAAAGCTGACAAGCGAAGCAAAGAAACTTTCTGACGGGATGCGTGAGATAGAGCAGATGAAGATTCCGACAGAGGAGTATAAAAATCTTCAAAGCCAGTTTGATGCGCTAGTGTCAAAGGGGAAAAAGCTGTCAGAGGAATTAAAAAACACAGAAAAATTTGTTCCGTCAAAGCCATATCTTGAAGCAGAAAAAGCACTTGATTCGGTGAGCGCGAAGCAAGACCATTTAAGAAAAAAGATGGAAGAGTGGGTTGCTCTTGGAAAGAAAACAAATTCCGTTTCTTATAAGAAGATGGAGATGGATTTTGAAACGCTTGGACAGCAGGCTGACCGTTTAATCATGCACTTGAATGAAATGGACGAAAATGGGTCAAACAGAGAAATTTCTGATAAGTGGAAGAATATCAAAGACCAGATGACGCAGGCAGGGGCAGAAGCATCCAAGGTTAAAGCACAGATGCGCGGCATGGAAACGGATGGAACAGCTAACGTTGACCCTAAGGGCACGGCGGAGTATCAGAAGAAAGCGGAGAAATTAAAGGAAGTAAATCGCCAGCTTGATGTTACAAAAAGAAAGATGGAAGAGGTTGCCGCCAAGGAAGCCAAAGTTGGTTCCGGCTCTAAGAATTTAGAGAAAGTTGGAAAAGCTGCCAAGAAGTCAGCGGGGCTGATGTCCACGTTTTTATCAAGATTAAAGGGAATAATCCTCTCACTGTTTATTTTCAACTGGATAACCAAAGGATTTAATGCGATGGTTGCAGCCTTTAAAGAGGGCATCCAGAACATGGCGAAGTATTCCGGGGATTTCAATTCGCGGATGTCGGAACTGAAAACTGCGACAGCTACACTCAAGGCATCGTTGGGAGCACTTGCGGCACCGATTGTATCAGCGGTTGTTCCGGCGATTGTCACATTATGTAACTGGATTACCACGGCGGTCAATAAGATGAACGAACTTGTGGCGGCACTCTCTGGAAAGAGTACGTGGACCCGGGCGAAAAAACAGCAGGTGGATTATGCTAAGTCTCTTGACGGAACAGCGGGAGCGGCAAAGAAAACAGCAGGAGCACTTGCGGCATTTGATGATTTGAATGTGCTGCAAAAAAACGACACTGACAGCGGAGAGAGTGGCGGAGCAGACACATCGACCATGTACGAAGAAGTGCCAACGAGTGATACACTGGTTGATAAATTACAGCCATTTTTAGACTATTTAAAAGGGCTTAAGGATGAAGTAATTCGCGGATGGAATGAAACATGGGCAGCGCTGGATATTGACAGCCAGATAGCAGATATGAAAAGAAGCATAGAATCTATCAAAGGTTCACTTGCAGATATCTTCGGAAGTGCCGACGTTCAGACGGCAGCGGATAATTTCTTTAAAACATTGTCGTATAACATAGGAAGGATTGGCGCATCGATTGTCAGTGTAGGTGCCACCATAGGGCAGAATATCCTTGGTGGAATTGCATTATATCTCGAAGAGAATAGTGGCAGAATACAGGAATATCTCGTTAATATGTTTAATATAGGCGCAGATGTGGCGCAGCTTGCGGGGGATGCGGCGGAAGCATTTGCCTATGTGTTTCAGGCATTTGGCGGTGAGAATGGGCAGCAACTGACAGCAAATCTTCTCGGAATTTTCACAGGGGCATTTGCCGCCATTACGGAAACAGTGGCATTACGAGCGCAGGATATTTTAAATGTCATAGTACAGCCATTTGTTGATAACCAGGAAGGATTTCGTACTGCGTTGGATGGATTTCTCGGGACTGCCGCAACTGTTTGTGGAACGATAAAAGAAACCATAGACAATACTTTTGATAAATTGATGGAAGTGTATGATGAGCATATTCATCCGTTCTTTCAGTCAATTGCGGATGGCTTGAGCACTATAACTGGAAAATTTCTGGAATTTTGGAACACATATGTGCGGCCGGTGATGGACCAGTTGGCGGAGAAGTTTGACAGTGTAATGGCGGAACATATCCAGCCGCTAATTGATAAAGCTCTGGAGTTGCTTGGAAGTGTTTCAGATTTCCTAAAGGCTTTCTGGGAAGAGGTTCTTGTTCCATTTATTTCATGGGTTATTGAAAACATTCTGCCTGTAATACTTCCTATTATACAGGATTTATACAACGGATTTATGGATTTTGTAGGATATATTGCAGATGCAATCAGCGGATTGCTCAAAGTTATCAAAGGCATTATAGATTTCATAACGGGAGTATTTACCGGGGATTGGAAAAAGGCATGGAACGCTGTTTCTGATATCGTCACGGGCATAATGGAAACAATCAGTGCGGTTATCAAGGCGGTGCTTACCGCAGTAAAGACAGTTGTTAAAGCAAAGCTTGATTATATCGCAGCGTTTTTTAAGACAATTTTTAAAGCAATACATGATTACGTGAAATTTGTAATGAGTAAGATAAAAACTGTCATTACTACGATTATGGGGCATATCAAAAGTGGTATCTCGACAGTGCTTACGAATGTAAAAAAGACATGGACTACGATATGGACATCCATGAGAGATGTAGTTGTTAATATATTTAAGAGTATCTGGAGCGGAATAAAAGGTGTAATTAATAGTATTATTGGCGGTATCGAAAAAATGGCGAACAGTGTGATTAGTGGTTTGAACTCTATGATTAACGCGATGAACAAGCTGTCATGGAATATTCCGGATTGGGTTCCAGTAATTGGTGGAAATCAATTTGGGTTGAGCATTTCGACAATAGGAAGTGTGTCGATTCCACGTCTTGCTAATGGTGGTATTACAACCGGCAGCACTCTTGTGAATATCGGTGAAGCTGGAAGGGAAGCAGTGTTGCCGCTCGAGAACAATCTTTCTTATTTGGAACCGTTTGCGGATATGATTGCAGAGAAGATTCCACCAGCCAATAATGCTCCAGTGTACTTACAGGTCGACGGCAAGACGTTTGCTCGGTTGATGAATCCATACAGTCAGGCAGAACGGAACAGAATTGGATTATCATTTACTTAAGGAGGGATAGAGTATGTCAGATTATACACAAGGGCTTATCATTGATGGAATTACATATACTATCCCTCTTGTATCTATTAAGAGAACGGCTGATTTTTTAGAGAAGTATGCAGAGCGAACCGAGGACGGTGACATTAAAATTGAAACCATAGGTATCTATAAAAATTACACCATAAATATTGGTTTGATTGACGATGCAAAGACTTACGATAAGCTTTTCAATCATATTACAGACTGTACAAACCGGTTTCACCATGTAAGCCTGCCAGATGCAAGTAAACAGTTTGATTTCTATGGTTACTTTTCAAGTATATCGGATGAGGTGGAAAAGGTGTTTGACAGCGGGGCGCAGTATAAAGGGCTGACGTGGAAGATGACAAGCAAGAAACCTTTTAAGGTGCCATAGGAGGTGTGAGTATGGCGAGCACAAGCTGTAGTGCAGAGATGAAATTTATAGATGTGACCGCGGTATCAGATGCAACGGTCGCCGTATCTACGGCACAGAGTGTAGGAAATCTTTCTCTCTTCTCAAATGATACAGAGAGTGCCCAGAAAGAGTATGGAACACTGGAATTAAACCAATTCATTTTAGATGGAAGAAAAACGGTCATGCCGGCAGCGCCAAAGGACATTGCATTCTGGTCGGAAGAAAAAAGTAATAGTGATTGCACATTTGCCACGGTTCCAACGTTTACAGCGGTATTTAAAGAGAAACATTCCTGTGCGGGCATAACCTTGTATTTTGTAGATGATTACCCAACAGAAGTGCAGTTATCTTATTATACATTGGACGGAACAAAGCTGACCGCCGAAACGTTTTACCCTGATTCATTAATATATGCCTGTCGGCTACAGGTAGAAAACTTTGGGAAAATTTCAATTAAATTTATAAAAACCCGTATGCCAGAACGTTATGTAAAGTTACAGTATGTGCTATATGGGGTAATGCTTAATTGGAGTGGTGAAAAATTAAAATCTGTCAAAGTACAGGAAGAACTAGATGTTACATTGAATACTCTGTCAATCAATACGGCAGACATAGATATCCTGGATGAAAACTACGATTTTGATATTGCGAACAAAAATGGTGCATGGAAGTCTGTTCAAAAGACGCAGGAAGTGAATCTGACAGAAATGGTAGATGGCGTAAGCATACCGATGGGAACGTTTTTCATTAATGAAAAATCTTTTGAGAATAATATCGCCTCGTTTTCGCTCATAGACAGAATCGGACTTATGGACGGTTATATGTTCAGAAATGGGAGAGTTTATGAGAATGAAAAGGCAGGCGTGGTTCTTGAGGAAATTTTTGAAGCGGCGGGCGTGCAAAAGTATGAGATAGAAGATGAAGTATATAATACCATGCTGAGCGGCTATTTATCAATCCAGAGCTGCCGCGCTGCGTTGCAAAGAATCTGTTTTGCTGTGTCGGGTGTAGCTGACGATAGCAGAAGCAATACGGTAAGAGTGTATAAGCCAGATAGATATGTAAGTAGCATTGTGGGTACAGATAGAAAGTTTAATGGTCAGACTAAAATTGCACTCAGCGAGTATGTCAGCGGTGTATCTATAGAAATTAATAAATACACGCTAAGTTTTTCATCTACAGAATTGTATAATGACGTACTTCCGGCTGGAACATCGGTTATTGAATTTGACAATCCATGTTTACCAAGTAGCTTGGAGATTTCGGGCGGAACAATTCTCGAGGCAAAGGAGAACTATATAAAGGTATCGATGCCGCAAAGCGACAAGTGCATGATATCTGGTCGAAAATATGAGGTAAACAAGTTTAATTATCAGAAAAGTGTAAAAGAGATAGAGGTTGGAGAGACAGAAAATATAAAAAAATTTACAAACATCACTCTGTATAATATGGACATTTTGCCATATAAAGCACAGGATTTGCTAGATTACTATACACTGAGAAAAAAACTGGAAATGAAATATCTTATAAAAAATGAACGTGTTGGTAATTGGGTAAACGTTAATGATGTTGGCGGCAATGTATCTACAACGTTAGTGGAATCGCAAAATATCGATTTGACTGGCGGATATATTGCAACAGCATCGTGTGTGGGATATTCAGAAGTTATTACGGATTACTATTATACAGGAGAAATATATTCCGGGGATGGGGGAATTGCACAATGATGCAGTGGAACAATGCGATTTATGATAGAACCGAAGATGATGTTGAGAGAGCACAAGAACTGGCAAAAAAAGGGTATTCAGAAATGACCGAAGCGGAGCGCTCTGAGTGGATTGCAGGATTAAAAGGGGCGTTCAATCAGAGCGATATAGAACGGATTGAAAATAATGTCCAGCTGCTCTCTGATAGACTGGATCTAAATCTAGTTACTAACTATGGGGAAAACGTCAAGTATCCAGATGAGCATTATTTTGAACAACTTTTATTTAATGTTGAAAAAATACGAGCGGCATATTGTATACATGCCGATACACCTGAAACACCAGTGGAGCCGGTTAATGACTTTAATAAAGTAAACGATGTGGAAAAGATACTGAATGATGTATACACGATTCTTATTAGTAATTTTCACTATTATGCAGGTGAAAGCTACTATGCAGGCGATAATTTGGGGCTGTTGTTATAAGCAGAAAGGAAGAAAACTATGTGGTTTACAAAAAGATTATGGAAAGACAGGCAGACGGAATTTCCAAATAGGAGAACAGTAACCTATGAGGATGGTAGTGCAGCACTGGTAAGGCTGACAAGAACCGAGGGGGAAATTTCCGAAGAGGGGGATGCCTTCAATGCGCAGAATATGAATGACCTGGAGGAACGCATAGCGAATGCGGACAATCAGATTACAGAAACTATACAGAATATACTTCAAAATTCAAATGATGCGAATGATTCATTTAAAAAGGCGATTAATGATATAAAGTATACATTAAATCATCTTTTTATTGGGGCGGAAGGAATTGGGTATGTGAAGAAGGTACTTCCGCATACAACGTATATGTTAAATGTGGAATTTCCTCCTGCTGAACAGGGGTATTTCCTTGTAGGAATACTCGAAGCTTACTGTCATACACCTGGAATAGCGATTGATTCGATGCAGCTTTATACAACTGAAAGTAGCTTTGCGTATGAAGTGTTTATTACAAATACGACAGATTTATCATATGATGACGTTAGAGTGATAATAACGGTTTCACTGGCAAATTCGGAGGTATAAAATGGCATTTACAATAAAAAAATGGACTGACAGGATATCTGAATATCCGAATCGACGAAAAATCAAAAACAAAAGTGGAATTGAAGAGAGCGTCTTTGTATCAAGGGATGAAGGAACTGTGCAACAGGAAGGTGATGCATTTAGTGCACAGAATATGAATGATTTGGAGGAGCGTATATCAGAAGCATTTGAGGATGTTTCCGTGTTAATTGATGATTATTTAAATGAAGTACAATCTGGCGGCGGAGTTGTAGATAAAAAGGATTGGACAACCATTAGCTATTTAAAATCCATCAGCTCATCATTAGGTATATTAGCAAGTATTTTAAGCGATAAGCAGGATTCCGCTAGCGCCATCACTACGTCAAACATCGGAAACCAGAGCGTGAAGTATGCGAAGAGCGCAGGAAGTGCGAATAGTGCAAATAGTGCCACAACAGCAAGCAGTGCGGCAACAGCGGATAGGGCAAAGTGTGACGGGAATGGAAATGAAATTCTCTATAATTACATGCGCTCGTCTGAATTTGGTGGAACAATTGCAGAGTTAAAGGCGTACACAAACGGCTCGCCATGCTTTTGCGGCAGTGGAAACTTTTCTGATGGTCCCGCGGGAAATCAGTGGTATAACGTCATGTATATCCCGCATCGAAATGGTATTGGCGGCGATAGCACCGTATACGGGCAGTTAATCATGTTTCCGATGACCGGAGCAGTAGGAACGGTCTACATTTACACTAAGCAGGCAGGAAACTGGACAGCACCACAGGCATATCACGCTGGGGATTATCTGCCGTTGTCTGGTGGAACGCTTACGGGCGATGTGTCAGTGCCGGATAACAAGGCTTTGAAAGCCGGAAATAAGGTTCAAATCATTACAACCGAAGAGGGCGGAAATATTGCTTGGCAGTCTCCAAACGGAACGAAGTACGAGATGGATTCATTCTCAAATGAGTTTGCCCGGATTTACAGTGGGGATGGTGATAAGCACATCTTCCGGCTGTACGCCAATGGTCAGTTTGATACATTTTATTTACAAAGTGACAATGGAGCACTTAGAGACAGAACAGGAGACAATCGGATAAACAGTGGAACAAGTGGACATCGCTGGAAGCAGGTCTATGCGGGGGCGGCAACGATTTCAACATCTGACCGAAACCTTAAGAAAGACATTAAAGAACTGGATGAGAGCCATTTGAAATTCTTCCTCCTGTTGACGGCGGTGTCATATCAGTTTATTGATGGCGATTCCGGGCGGACACACATCGGCTTTATTGCGCAGGACGTGGAAGGCGCTATGGCGCAGTGCGGTCTTACAGCGTTGGATTTTGCCGGCTTCTGCAAGGACGTTAAGGTACAGACTGTGCCGGTAGAAAAAGAGGTAGAGCTTGAGGATGGAACTATAAAAACCTATACGGACTACGTGGATGAAGCTGTTCTGGATGCAGATGGAAACCCGAAGTACATCTATTCGCTGCGATACGAGGAGTTTATCGCGCTGGTCACATACGCAACACAAAAGCTCTATAAAAAGGTTGACGAGATGGAAGTACGAATGGAGCGGATGGAGGACCGCCTTGCGGCACTGGAAAAGTAACCAGAGCCTAGTTTAAAATGGCACAAACCCGGGGCGGGAAGGATATATAATAAGGAAAGAAGGAGAATCACTATGGAATCAATCATCACAGCGTTAATAACCGGAGGGCTTACCTTAATCGGAACCGCATTGACGGTCAGCAGTGGGCAGAAAAAGACGGACCATAAACTTGAGATGGCGCAGG
>ENA-OPUE01001203-OPUE01001203.1-human-gut-metagenome-genome-assembly--contig:-NODE-1203-length-16499-cov-3.421187_pt1 | contig 16499 bp, 20 predicted proteins | sample MGYA00241466_ERZ501924 | MGnify/ENA primary metagenome ERZ501924 (study PRJEB25962, sample SAMEA2042223) | human gut metagenome | biome: human gut; feature: human-associated habitat; material: faeces...
CAAGCTCTTTACTGCAATTGAGATTGCCATTGAGATTGCTTGCGGATTTTAGGTTGATGACTCCTTGACAAAATGCTCCCCCTTATTGCACATTTACACCACAAATTTAGTATAAAAAAATTGGAATGCCGCCATGACATCCCAATTTTTTATCTTTATGTCAGTTTTATACAATTTCCGCGTTTCATTCAAACGAGGACAGTGCGTTTGGACAAACGCTAAAGCGGGGCGGCTCCACAAGGAGTCGCCCCGCCATGTTGACTGTTACAATTGTTCGGTTAGAAACCTGCTGCGGCAGCGTGGTTAAGCGCTGTATAGATGCAGCTTGCAAGTCCGATAAGGATGATGCCTGCCACGCAGACCACCAGTCCGGCACGCTCGCTCCAATGGCTCTTGAACGTGGCGATTGGATTGTCGTTCGGATTGATGAACATCGCCTTCACTACAAGCAGATAGTAGTAGAGGGAGATAATCGTGTTGAGCAATGCTATGAACACGAGGACGTAGACGGCAACGCTTCCTCCCTCCAGCGCGCTGGAGAAGATGAAGAACTTGCTGAAGAAACCTGCGAACGGTGGGATACCGCCAAGTGAGAACATGGCGAGCATCATGGCGAACGAAAGTTTCGGGTTGGTCTTGTAAAGTCCGTTATAGTCGGTCATGTCAACCTTGCCTGTGGCGTTCTCAATTGCCTGGATAACGCCGAAGGCTGCAAGGTTTGAAACTACATAGACAAGCACATAATAGCTCAACGACGCAACACCGGTGGCGTTGCAGGCTATCACACCAAGCATGATGTAGCCGGCTTGCGAAATCGAGGAGAACGCAAGGAAGCGCTTCATGTTGGTCTGACGGATGGCGAAGAGGTTACCGAGTGTGATGGTGAGGATAATCAACGCGTAGAGCATCCATTCCCAAACCTGGCTGTAAACCGCACCGAAGGCTTGTGTCAAGACTACGAACGCTGCAAAGGCTGCCGCGCCTTTCGACACTACCGACAGATAGGATGTGACCGAGGTTGGCGCGCCCTGATATACGTCGGCGGTCCACAAGTGGAACGGAACAAGGGATATCTTGAATCCGATGCCGGCGATTACAAACGCCATAGCGACATAGAGCAGGAACTGCCCGTCGACAAGCATCACCGATGCAGCGATGTCGCTGAAATACAGAGAGCCTGTGAAGGCATAGACAAACGACAGTCCGAGCATATAGATTGCCGACGAGAAGACGGCTGTGAAAAGATATTTCACGGCTGCCTCGTGGCTCTCATACTGCTTCTTGTCAAACGCCGCCAACGCTGCCAACGGCAGTGAGGCTGTCTCAAGACCGATGACGAAGATAAGGAAATGGCGTGCCGACACCATAAGGTACATGCCGAACAATGTGACAAGCATCAATTCCAAAAATTCGCCGCGGCGCACAGACTGCGTCTCGCTGTTGTTCCATTTGATGGACTGCAACAGGACGATAAACATACCGATGTTGAGAATATTCTTAATCGACGCTACAATAGGCGACGTTGCATACATCCCGGCGAATGCCTCGCCTGTCTGCTGCGGGGCGAAGAAGCCATAGACTGTGAAGGCGCCGAAAAGCACCAATGCGGTCACCGAGAGCGAACCCTGCACTTTCTTGCAACCGAAAGTATCGAACAGGAACACCAGAATGAACACGATGAGGAGTCCGATTTCGTGGTGCATCAATAAAAACTGTGAATAATCCATAATTTCAATTTCTTTTATAGTCCGTTACTTTATTGTTACTGTGCATAAGTCATTATGTGTTCTACAATCGGACCGAAGCTGTCGCGAAGGATAAGGTTGGCCATATCCGGGAAACAGCCGATCGCTGCGATGGCGAGCATCAATGTGACGGTCGAGAACCGCTCATACCAATGTGCGTCGTCGAGCTCGCGGTGGTGTTCGTTCTGAACCTTGCCGAAGAGCAACTTGCCGACAACTCGCAGAATGTAGACTGCCGTAATCACAATCGACGTTGTGGTGACAATCGCAAACGTGTGACGGAAGAGGTTGCCGTCGCCGAGAACGGCGTTGTAGATTGTTGTGTTCTCAAACGAGCCGAAGAAGATGGTCATCTCTGCCACGAATCCGCTCAAGCCCGGCAAACCGAGCGATGCAAGACCGGCGATGATGTAGCCAACCGAAAGGAACGGCATTATCTGCATCAAGCCGCCCATCTCGCGAACGTCGCGGGTGTGTGTGCGGCCATAGATCATACCGATGAGGGCGAAGAACAACGCTGTCATCAAACCGTGTGAGAGCATCTGCATTACGGCACCGCTCATCGCTGTCTGGTTAAGCATCAGAATGGCGAAAAGCACCAAGCCGCAGTGGCTGACCGAAGAATATGCGTTGATATACTTCAAGTCGGTCTTGACACAGGCGGCAAACGCTCCGTAGACCACGCTGATACCCGTAAGAATCATAAATATCCAGCCGAGCTGCATGGCTGCATGAGGCATAAGATAGATGGCGATGCGGAAGCAGCCGTAGCCTCCAAGCTTCATCAACACGCCGGCGTGGAGCATTGACACCGCTGTAGGCGCCGATGCATGACCGTCGGGCGACCATGTGTGGAACGGGAACATCGCGCCAAGCACGCCGAATCCTACGAATGCGCAAACAAACAATGCGTTCTGCCAGTCGAGGTCTACGCCGTGTTGTGCAATCTCAACAAGGTTCATCGTATGGCCTGCGTGATAGTAGATGCCGAGGATGCTGATAAGAAGCAATGCCGAGCCGCCCATAAGCATAAGGGTCAGCTTCATCGCAGCATAGTTCTTGTTGCCGCTGCCCCACACTCCGATGAGAAGATACATCGGGATGAGCGCAACCTCATAGAACATGAACATTGTGAACAGGTCAATCGAGATGAAGAAGCCGAACACTCCAGTTGAAAGAAGGATGAACCAGAGGAAATACTCCTTTGTCAGAGGCTCGATTTTCCACGAAGCGAATGTGCCTGTAAACACGATGATTGCCGAAAGCATTATCATCAAGACGGAGATGCCGTCTACGCCAACTGCCAGATGGATGTTGAGCGGCTCAAACCACATATAACTGTCGGTGAAGAGCATCGGTGCGTCCGGATTGGCGGCACGCGCGCCTACAAACTCGTAGCAGAGATACGCCGCCGCAATCAGGAGCAGCGACGCACCGGTGGCTGCCACGGCGCGCACCTGCTTGACGTTGCGCGTCAGAAACAGCGCGCCGAGCGTCAGCACAGGAATTATAACGAATAAGAAAAGTATATTAAACATAACTTTATTTTTTATCTATTCCGTCAACTTTAAATTAATACTACGAATGTCACTGCCGCCAAAAGCAATGCGCCGATCAGGTAGACCCAAACATACATCTGGATGGATCCCGACTGAAGCTTGCGGATTGCGAAGGATGCGCGGTTTGTCACGGCTGCAAGGGCGTTCATCGTGCCGTCGACAATCGTATGGTCAAACCATGCGATGCTCTTACAGATGATGCCGAAGATGATTTTATGTGTGACAAACTGATAAATCTCGTCCATATAGAAGCGACGGTAAGCCGCACGGTGAAGGGTCTTCATCGAGCCGGCGATACGGTCGGGCATCGCGTTCTCCTTGCGGTAGAGCACTGTGGCAATCACGATGGCAACCACTGCCACTACTACGCTGGTGCCTGCCACGCCCATGTCAAGATGGGTGATGAGTTCCTTGCCGTCGTAGGTGACGAAGCTGCCGAATGGAATGAAGCCTGCCACACACGAGATTACCGCAAGAATAATCAGAGGGAGGGTCATTACCCACTCGCAGTCGTGCGGTGTGTGGTGGCTGTAGTCTGGTTTGTTCCACCAGAAGATGCGGTAGTAAAGACGGAACATGTAGAATGCTGTCAAACCTGCCACTGCCGACATCCACACTCCCCAGAACGGACTGTACTGATAAGCGGCGACAAGAATCTCATCCTTACTGAAGAAGCCTGCAAACGGAGGTATACCTGCGATAGCGAGACATGCGATAAGGAATGCGATGTGGGTTATCGGCATATACTTGCGGAGGTTGCCCATGGCGTCCATCTCGTTGCTGTGCACCATGTGGATAATGGCGCCGGCGCAAAGGAAGAGCAAGCCCTTGAACATTGCGTGTGTAAACAAGTGGAACATTGACGCCATATAGCCTACGCCCTCGTGAAGTTCCGGACGGGCTACGCCGAGCGCCGTAAACATAAAGGCAATCTGTGAAATCGTTGAGAACGCGAGCACGCGCTTGATGTCGGTCTGCGCGCATGCCACAACTGCGGCATAAAGCGCGGTGACTGCACCGGTGACGGTGATCAGGTCGAGCACCTCCGGTGTGCCGAGATACATCGGGAACATACGTGCCACCAAGAACACACCGGCAACAACCATCGTAGCGGCATGGATCAACGCCGATACTGGTGTCGGGCCTTCCATTGCGTCTGGAAGCCAGATGTGCAACGGGAACATCGCCGACTTACCGGCACCGCCGATGAAAATCAGAGCCAACGCCCACGATGCGGCTGAACAGCCCATAAACGTAACGCCTGCCGAGCTTGTGAGGATTCCCGTTGGGTTCGACATCAGCGACTTGAAGTCGAACGTGTCGCAATAGTAAGCCAAAAGCATTATACCTATAAGGAAGCCGAGGTCGGCGAAACGAGTCACGATAAACGCCTTCTTCGACGCTGCCACAGCGGCTGCCTTCTCATAGTAGAAGCCAATCAGGAGATATGACGACACACCCACCATCTCGAAGAAGATAAACATCTGGAAGATGTTGGTGGCAACAACGAGTCCGAGCATTGAGAACGTAAACAATGAAAGGAACGCATAATAACGCTGGAATCCCTTCTCGCCGTGCATATAGCCGAGACTGTAGAGATGCACCATGAACGAAATCGTTGAAATAACGATAAGCATCATCGCCGAAATCGGGTCGATATAGATTCCAAGCGTCACCTTCAAGTTCTCGCCGAACGTAAGCCATGTGGCATCATAGACCACCTGAGCCTGGCGAACTCCGTCGACAATATACTCTGGGCTGAAAAAATAGCTCAACGCAACTCCATAAGCCACAACGGCTGTGACGAGCATAGAGAGCGTTCCGAAAATTCCCGCAGTCTGCTTAGGCATCTTCATGCCTACAAGGCCGAGCACGAAAAACGTGAACAACGGCAGCAGAATTGTGATTATTGATAATGACAAGTCCATGAGCTTAATATTTCATTTTAGTTAAACTTTGGATATCAACATTCTTCACTGCGCGGAATATGTTGATCACAATCGCAATCGCCAAAGCTGTCTCTGCCGCCGCGATGGCTATCGCGAACAGGGCAAAAAACATTCCCTCCATCTGCCCCGGGAAAAGAAAGCGGTTGAAAACCACAAAGTTGATGTCAACAGAGTTGAGCATCAATTCCAAAGAGATAAGGATGGCGATCAAATTCTTACGGGTGATAAAACCGTAAACGCCGCAGGCGAACATCACCAGACTCGGCACCAAATAATAAAGCATTGTCAAATCCATTGCAATTATCTTTTACGGGCGATTACCACACCACCGATTATACATGCCAATAACAACACACTGATTGCCTCAAAAGGCAAAAGATACTCAAACTTCTCGGTGCCAAGCAAGGCATGTCCGATTTTCTCCACCGTCACATCGCTGGTCGTCGACAGCAATGACGCTGTCTCTCCACCAAAGAATGAGAACAAGGCGTAGCCACATACGGCAACACCGGCAAGGGCTGCGATAAGTCCGAGTGTTTTACGTTTGGATGCCAAACGCTCGGCATTGTTGCCGGGTTTGCTTGTGAGCAGAATCGAGAATACGAACAGCACCAAGATACCGCCTGCATACACTGCTATCTGAACCGCGCCGAGAAACTCATATCCTAATTGGAAATAGAGTGCCGCCGTGGCAAAAAGAGTGAAAAGCAAGTAAGTGGCCGAACGCAGGATTTTGCGCGAAGTAACCGACAAAACCGAGAATACGATGATTGACAGTGCAATCACGCAATACACGATTGAATTACCTACTACATTCATATATACTTTATATTAATTTTTCTCTGTTGTTTCATTTTTAGATGCCTCGGCGGCTTTCGCCTCCGCTGCTTTGGCTGCGGCCTCTTCCTTGGCCTTCTGCTGCGCCTTCCAAACCTCTACTGGGTCTTTTTCTGGAAGATAATTCAGCTGTTTCACAAGTTTCGAACGCGTATAAACCGCATGCTCAAACTTGTTGGTGAAGTGGATTGCGTGGTGCGGACATACCGAAACACACATCTGGCAGAACGTACAACTGCCAAGGTCGTACAAATATTTCACCAATACTTTTTTCTTCTTCCCGTCGGGCAGCTCCACCATCTTCGACTCGATGTGGATTGTCTGGTTCGGGCAGTTCATTTGGCACAATCCGCAAGCGATACACTTGTGGTTGCCTTTTTCATCATAGATGAGCTCCAACGTGCCACGAAAACGTTCGCCTACCGGCAAATTGTCTCTGTTGTCAGGATATTCCTCCGTCACCTTCTTCGTGACGAACTCCTTTCCTGTCACTTCCATTCCCTTCAAAAGGCTGACCATACCTTTGCCTAATCCGGTGAAGTAATCTTTTACACTACTCATAACTCTATTGTGTTCAGTCAACTGTTTTTTCTCATACCGGCATTCATAAAAATTCATTAAAAACATCCGGAAGGAGGTCCGGTATGTTTGCCTCCTTCCCGATGTTGTCTGTCATGTACTATTTCTCAACCTGGCCGCCGAGTATGTCGAGCAATTCTGTCGTAATACCCTGCTGACGCAGCTTGTTGTATTCCAATTTCAGAGAGTCGTGCAGCTTTACTGCATTGTCGTTGGCACTCTGCATTGCCATCACGCGCGCTGCCTGCTCTGAGGCGGCGTTCTGCCCAAACACTTCCTGCACAAGCGACAAAACGTAGAGCGGCAGAATAGCGTTATAGATCCGGTTGGCGTCGGGTTCGAAAAGATACGGACGGTTTGTCGGGCCATCGGCTTTGCCGAAGGATTCTGCCGACACTGGCAGCAACTGCTGCACGGTGAGCCGCTGCTTGCCTGCCGAAAGAAACTTCATCGACACCACCTCTACGCGGTCGGTCTTGCCGCCGACATAGTCGGCTTTAAGAGTGTCCACAAGACGGCGGATGCCGTCGATGCCCGATTTCGGACTGGCTTCGGTGCGCTCAACCGAAACACCGTCGCCGGCGACAACAGCGGATGCCTTGACAATCTTCTTGCCCACTGGCACCACGTTTATCATTACCGACGGGTTGGCTTTGCGCAATTCATTGATATGTCGGAGCAAGCCCTTGAAGATGTTGATGTTGTAAGCGCCGCAGAGACCCTCGTCGCTGCCAAGCACCACTATTGTCACCGTCTTCACGTCTCGAACGTCAGTCAACTCGGAAGTATACTCGGCGTCGGTCTGCATAAGGTTGCCCATTATGCCCTGAAGCTGATTGCGGAATGGCACCAAGCGGCTCAAATTCTGCTCCGCCTTGTGCATCTTTGCCGATGAAATCATCTTCATGGCGCCGGTGATTTTCTCCGACGACGCCACCGAACCGATTCTTCCCTTAAGTTCTCTTAACGTTGACATTACCTAATTCCGTTTCTTTATTGAGCATATTTAGCAGAAACTGCCTTGGCGGTCTCGGTCAGAATGCCCTCTACCTCGGCGGTCAACTGACCTGAACGAAGCACGTCGAGAACATCCGACTTGTGTCCTGCCTGCAGCATCTGGATAAACTCTGTTTCAAACTCTGCGACTTTGTCCATCGGCACTGCCGACAGCAGTCCGCGCGTTCCGCAGAAAATCACGGCAATCTGCTCCTCCACGGCCATCGGATGATACTGCGGTTGGATGAGCAGGCGTTCGTTCTTGCGTCCCTTGTCGATTGTGCGCGCCGTAACGGGGTCGATGTCGCCGCCAAACTTGGTAAACGACTCCAACTCGCGGAACTGCGCCTGGTCAATCTTCAATGTGCCGGCAATCTTCTTCATCGCCTTGATCTGAGCGTTGCCACCGACACGCGACACCGAAATACCGACATTGATCGCCGGACGGATACCGCTGTTGAACAAGCCCGACTCAAGGAATATCTGACCGTCGGTAATTGAAATCACGTTGGTCGGGATATACGCCGACACGTCGCCGGCCTGAGTCTCGATGATTGGAAGCGCCGTGAGTGAGCCGCCGCCCTTGACGATGGGCTTCAGTGCCTCCGGAAGGTCGTTCATGCTCTTTGCAACCTCATCGTTGTCGATAATCTTCGCTGCTCGCTCCAACAAACGGGAGTGCAGATAGAAGATGTCGCCTGGATAAGCCTCACGTCCCGACGGACGCTTCAAAATCAACGACAGCTCGCGATAAGCCACCGCCTGCTTCGAAAGGTCGTCGTAAACAATCAGCGCGTCGCGGCCGCTGTCGCGGAAAAACTCGCCGATAGCCGCGCCGGCAAACGGTGAGTAATAGCGCATCGCAGCTGAGTCGCTCGCCGATGCCGCCACAACAACCGTATAGTCCATAGCGCCATATTTCTTCAGCGTGTTGACAAGCGAAGCAATCGATGAAGCCTTCTGTCCGATAGCCACATAGATGCAATAAACAGGCTTGCCCTGCTCATAATTCTGACGCTGGTTGATAATCGTGTCGATAGCGATGGCGGTCTTGCCAATCTGACGGTCGCCGATGATAAGCTCACGCTGACCTCTGCCTATCGGTATCATGGAGTCGATAGCCTTGATACCTGTCTGAAGCGGAACGTTAACAGATTTTCTCGTAATGATACCTGGTGCGATCTTCTCGATCGGGCGTGTTTCCTTTGCGAGTATAGCGCCCTTGCCGTCGATAGGCTGTCCCAGTGCGTTTACTACTCGTCCGAGCAGTTCCTCGCCTACGGGTACAGATACGACAGAGCCTGTACGCTTTACTGTATCGCCCTCTTTGATCTCGGCATCTGAGCCCAGCATAACCGCACCGACAAAGTCCTGCTCTAAGTTGAGCGCCATGCAGCGAACGCCGTTCTCAAATTCCAGCAGCTCGTTCATCATACACTTTTCAAGTCCGTGTATACGAACAATACCGTCACCTACAGTTACAACAGTACCTGTATCTTCAAGACGGATTTTTGAGCCGTAGTCCTTGATCCGGGATTTAATTATGCCTGTTATTTCATCCGGGCGTAAATCCATTGGAGGTTCTTCCTTTCGTATTTTTTTACCGGCTGACGATTTTTATGTCAGTCGATAGTTCCGGCAATATCAGCCTTAAGCTGTTCGAGCCTTGCTTTGACGCTTCCGTCGATAGTCGTATTGCCGTAGCTGATAACAACGCCGCCGATGAGCTTATTATCGGTTTTCAGCGTCATATTAACGGTCTTACCCGTAATCTCAGCCATTTTTGCTCTGATCTTTTCAGCCGCCGTACCCGAAAGAGGCATCGCAGAGGTTACAGTAACATCCGCTATACCGAGCTTTTCGTTATACAGCCCTGTGAAGTATGCCAGTATCCGCTCAAAGTCGGGCAGCCTGTCGTTTTCGGTAAGAATGCACAGAAAGTTCACTACAAACTTATGCACCCTTCCGTCAAAGACCTCTTTTACAAGTGCCGTTTTTTCTTCGATCGGGATTGTAGGAGTACGCAGCAGCTTTATAAAGTCCGGCTCGGCGGCAAATACCTCCGAAACGCCTTTAAGCTGTCCGAGAATGTCGGGCAGAGCCTTTTCATCCTCTTCGGTAACAAGAGAGAACAATGCGTCGCCGTATGTCTTGTCAACAGCAGCCATTTCAGTTCTCCTTTCCTATCTGCGACAGAACCGAGTCGATTATCTTCTCGTTGTCCTGTGCGTTTATCTCCTTCTCGGCAACCTTTGAAGCCGCCATAACTACCATATCGGAAATCTCTTCCTTTATCTCGTTTACCGCACGCTTCTTTTCACGCTCGATAGATTCTTCCGCACGCTGTTTCATAGAAGCGGCTTCTTCATTAGCGGCAGAGATGATTTCGTCCTCTCTTGCCTGCGCCTTCTTCGTAGCGTCGGCTACAATGCGGGCTGCCTCTTCCTTTGAGGTTTCAAGGCGATGCTCGTAGTCTGCCTTTACTGCGGCGGCTTCTTCCTTCGCCTTCTGTGCGTCGTCCATATCCTTGTTTACTGTCTTTGCACGCTCGTCAAGAATCTTGCAGACGGGCTTGTGCAGAAAGAAGAAATAAAGCAGAACGATGATGAGCGTGTTGATCAGAGTGAAGACTATAGTGTTAAGATCTATGCTGACCAGAGAAAACTTTGCCTGCTCGGCGGCTTCCTCGGCTATTCTCAGCATATCCGTCATTTCACTTCAATCCTTTCGTGTTGTAGTCTGCCAGAGATTAAAGCTGGCTGATGAAGGGGTTTGCGAACATCAGCAGCAGAGCGATAACGAGTGAGTAAAGACCTGTGGTTTCCGCAAGAGCGTCACCGATGATCATTGTTCTCGTGATTGCGCCTGAAGCCTCGGGCTGTCTGCCGATTGCTTCAACAGCCTTACCGCCGCAGAAGCCTTCACCGATACCGGGGCCAAGACCTGCGATCATAGCAAGACCTGCACCTATTGCAGATGCGCCCAGTACGATTGCCTGTGATAAGTTTTCCATATCAAAGTCCTCCGTCATTTTATTCTACCTGTCGGTAGATTATTGTTATTTATTACACCACAGTTTCCTGTGGGGGTAAACTGATTAGTCATCTCCGCATTCTGCCATTGAAACGTAAGCCATTGTCAGTGTGCAGAAGATATAAGCCTGAATGAATGCCGAGAACAAGTCAAAGTACAGCGAGCATACAGCCGGTATACCGATAGACGCAAGACCGTTTGCGACCTGTCCTAAAGCAAAGTAGATAAGTCCTCCGATTACAGAGCCTGCAAGGATATTTGCAAAGTGACGCAGTGTCTGTGAAACGGGGTTTGCTATATCACCGATTATATTGAACGGGAGCATGAAAGGCATAGGCTCGATGAAGCCCTTAAGATAGCCCTTGATACCGCCTGTTTTCAGCTTGTTCCTGAGTGTCAGAACGAATGTCGTGATGCCCCATGCGGCTATTACGGAAAGGTCCGAGGTCGGACATCTGAAGCCGAAAAGACCCATAAGGCTCGAAAGAATCGAGAAGCAGAAAAGTCCGCCTATATAGGGGGTATATTTTCTGTATTTTTCGCCCATGGTGTCACGCACCATATTGTTGAAGAAGTTTACAAGATACTCAGCCGCCATCTGTCTGCGTGAGGTCGATCTCACCTTGAGGTTTCTGCCGAGTATGAAGAACACGATGCCGAGCACCAGCATTACTATCCACTGTACAACGATGCTCTCGCTGATTACTACGTTGTAGCTTCCTATATCAAAGCTGATTGATTTAAGCGGTCCTTCGACGGAGAATTCCGCCATAGGTTTTATAAGGTCTGTCATTTTCTAATGCTCCTCCCTTATTTTTACGGGTCGTTCCCGTAATGAATATTTTATATCTTTATATAAATTTAATGTTAAGTCAGCAGTTGTAAATTTGCTGTCAGAAATTGCTTTTCTCCTTGAATGCCGTCACGGTATACGCAATTTTCGGCACGAACAGCGGAAGTACGGCTGTGACGGGATTGATGATTTTAAAGAACATCAGCACGCCGAGAATTATAAATGTGCCGATATACCTTGCTCCGTAGCTGCCGTTCATAGCGAGCTTTGCGGATTTCTCGGTCAGAGTTATCGCTTTTTCCGCACTGATTGCCATAAGAACAAAGTTCAGTGCCGAAACCGCAGTTCCTGTTGCCGCACCCGTAAGCAGTGTATAGTCGCCTATTCCCGAAATCATCAGGATAACGCTCACAATCCCAAGCAAAACAAGCGCACCGATATAGTACGGCAGCAGTGCCATACATTCCTTGAATGAGGTCGTTTCGGTAATTTTCTTTTTCATATTTACAGCTTCCTGTCACGGCGGTCATCGTCGTAATAGTCATTGTCACGGCGGTCCGAAAGATACTTGTAGGTTTTCTTATCATCTTTTCCGCCGTACATTTTTATAAGGTTCTTAAGATAAGTTCCCACTCCCGAGATCATCGTGATTATTCCTGCAAACACAAGCAGAATCATCACCCACGACGGCAGAGAGAATTTATTTACCAGTACACTGCCGCCCCAGATAAATATCAGCAGGGGAGTGATTACCAGAAAGCCTATCTGACTTACGACAGCGTAGACTTTAAGAGGGTTGTCCTTTTTGTTCATTTATCAGTAAACCAGCTTCTGAAGCCGCCACTGACCGTTTACCTTGAGCATATTGGCGGTGATTTTCTTTGTATTACCGCTTTCCGAGCCGGAAGAAGTGTCGGCAGACGAGGTTTCTTCCGCAGGGTTAAGCTCAACTATTATATCGCACTCGGTATTTGACTTGGGGTGAAGGGTAAATTTTGCGTTTGACCAGGTGTAGTCATAGGCGATAGCCTTGAATCTGCCGTTCTCGTCCACCATTTTTATGTCAAGACCGATGCCCTTGTTTCCGTCGTCGTCCGTTTCCTCGGCATAGACCGCAACATCGTCGCCGTTTATGTTTGTGAGGATACGCTTTGCCTCTTTTCCGACAAAGGTCGAATTTACGAGCGTTTCAATATCTGAGAAGGTCTTGTAGCTGTCGCTTTTTACAGTGTAATATCCGTCCTCGGGAACATTGTTATACGGCTCTGCCTGATGGGGAAGACCGTACTGGAGATAAATTCTGAACACCTCGCAGTTGTTCTTGATAAGAGTAACCGCATTCATATTCATTTCTTCGTTTACCTCGTCTGAGGGAACGTAATTATACTGATTTTCCTGTATCTGCTGCTGTGAGGTCTGGTACAGCAGGAATAAAGTCGTTGCTATGGCAAGGACAGCTACGATTATTGTAGCTATGGTAGCCGCTGTGTTTTTCTTACTCATGGACGCCTCCGTAAAAGTGGTTTATACTTAATTATACAACTTATATCTCAAAATTTCAAGCGGTTTCACAGGATTTTCGGGTTATACGGTTTAACTGTGAATCGCCGTTAAATGTTAACGGCGATTAATATACATCCCTTTTATTTCGAATTCGGCTTTCTGCCTGTAAGGAACGAAACGCTTCTTTCTATAGATGTGCGGACGTGTTCCATTTCTTCGCTGTGGAGCTTTCCTGCATTACGGTAGTCAAAGCTGTTGCAGAAGTCGTTTACATCGCTGTTGAGCTTTGTTATATATTCCTGCATTATCGTATCCATAGCCTTTATGAACTCGGCTCTGTCGTTTTTTGCCATCTTTGCTTCGCTCATCTGTACAAGATAGTGGTAGTGAGGCATACAGAAGCACTCCTGCGACTTGAACAGGTTCTTGAACTTTCCGTCCTTTGCGAACATTGTGAATACCGTTTCGAGCATATGGTCAATGCCCCACTGTACCTTTGAGCAGACAAAGCAGGTATCGCCTATTGCACCTGCCTTTTTAGCCTTTGCGTCCTTGGGCGCAAATAAACCCTTTTTCTCAAAAATATTGCCCCTCAGCTCCTCAAGATGACTGTTGAGCATAAGACCGAGCGACAGGCGGTTGTTCTGCATCATAAGCTGCTGATAGTGCGTAAAGCAGAAACCGAGCCTGTTGGTATCCTGCCTTACGTCAGGCTCCATCATAGCCGCTCCCATTATATATTCGCAGATATGCTCCTCAACCGTATCTCTCATACGGCAGATAGGACAGCCCTCACGAGGCTCGAACACTTCGTTTACCGGTATTGTAAGTATACTTTCTCTCACTTTTTTCGTTTCCTTTCAGAAAATTCGGCATATGCGGAAAACGCCGCAGAATTTAAAAGCCGTGTCGGTTTATAGGGGGATAAAAGAAAAATTTTTTCACGTCGGACTTGTAATTTCCCTGTTAATATTGTATTATATATAACGGAAATAATCAAGACCAAATCAAAAATTTTTCCCGACAAAACAGATAACGGCAGATGATTATATGGATTACACATTCACTTGCGAACGGTTTGATATAAGGCGCACGCTTTTCTGCGGGCAGGCTTTCCGCTGGAAAGAGCTTGACGGCAGATTCTGCGGTATAGCAGGCGGCAGATATGCCGAAATATCCGACAACGGCGACAGCACTTATACTGTTCACGGCATAGAAAAAAGCGACATTTCTTACTGGCAGTCATACTTCGACCTTGATACCGACTATGACGCATTGATAAAACAGTTCTCCGAGGACGAGCATATGAAGCTTGCCTGCAAGGAAAATCCGGGCATAAGGGTACTCAGGCAAGAGCCGTTTGAAACGCTTATCAGCTTCATAATCTCGCAGAACAATAATATCAAGCGTATCACCGGTATTATTGACAGGCTGTGTGAGAGCTTCGGCGAAAAGACGGACAGAGGCTATATGTTCCCCACACTTGAAAAGCTCGTCGGCGTTACCGCCGAGGACTTAGCACCGCTGAGAGCAGGCTTCAGAGCAAGGTACATAGTTGACGCAGTAGAAAAACTGAGCAGCGGCGAGGTTTCCCTTGACGGTATAAAAGCTATGGATACCGCAGCGGCAAGGGAGGAACTTAAAAGGATAAAGGGTGTCGGTGATAAGGTCGCCGATTGCGTACTGCTTTTCGGCTATCATAAGACGGACGCTTTCCCGAGAGATGTATGGATAAAACGTATCGAGCAGAAATTATACCCCGACGGCCTGCCGGAATGTATAAAGGGCAACGAGGGGATAGCACAGCAGTTCCTGTTCGATTATGCGAGAACGCACGAGATCTGACGGAGAAACAAAAATGGTTAACATAGGCAACGAATGGGACAATCTGCTTGCAGACCAGTTCCGAAGCGAATATTACAGAAAGCTGAGAGCTTTTCTTGTCGATGAATATAACAGATATAATGTATATCCCCCTGCGGATTGCATTTTCAACGCACTGAAATACACGCCCTACTCAAAGGTAAAGGCGGTGCTTTTAGGTCAGGACCCATATCACGGTCCGGGACAGGCGCACGGACTTTGCTTTTCGGTAAAGCGTGGAGTTATGCCGCCCCCGTCGCTGAAAAATATCTTTACCGAGATACACAGCGACCTTGGCATAGACTTTGATATGTCTGTGGGCGAGCTTACCGACTGGGCAAGGCAGGGAATTCTTATGCTGAACACCTCGCTTACTGTCCGTGAGGGTATGGCGGGAAGTCACAGGGGAAAAGGCTGGGAGATACTGACCGACAGGATAATCGAGCTTTTAAACGAGCGTGATGTGCCTACGGCATTTATCTTATGGGGAAACAACGCAAAGTCCAAAATGCCGCTTATCACAAACCCGAAGCACGCAGTTTTCACAGCGGCGCATCCGAGTCCGCTGTCTGCTTATAACGGATTTTTCGGCTGCCGTCATTTTTCAAAGGTGAACGAATTTCTGAAAAGCAACGGCATAGAACCGATCGACTGGAGTATACATTGACCGTAAATACGGATAAAGACAATAAGAGAACGGAAGAAGGATATAGCTTATGATATGTGTTACAGGCGACCTGCATGGCGATATAACACGATTCAGGTCCCCGGTGCTGAAAAAGCTCAGACGTGGCGATGCACTGATAATAACGGGCGATTTCGGCTGTATTTGGGACGGCAGTAAAAAAGAAAAGAAAATGCTTAAAAAGCTCGGCAAAAAGAAGTACAACGTGCTTTTTGCGGAGGGCGTACACGAAAATTTCGACCTGCTCGAAGAATATCCCGTAGAGCAGTGGTGCGGCGGTAAAACAAGGCTTATATCGGGCAATCTGCGTCAGCTTATGAGAGGGCAGTATTACACGATAGCGCAAAAGAACGTGTTCGTTTTCGGCGGCGGTCAGAGCGAGGAAAACAACAGCTATCTTGAGCTGGATGAAGAGAAAAGCTGGATAAAGGAGCTTCCGACCGATGAGGAGCTTGAAGAAGGGCTTCGCAACCTTGAACAGCACGGCAACGAGGCAGATTTCATAATCAGCTATGAGCCGCCCGCAAGAATGATAGAGTTCATCGACATAGGCACGATAAGCCGCAACCATATAAATACATATCTTGATAAGGTGCTTGATACGGCAAAGTTTAAGATGTGGTATTTCGGTAAAAGGCATATAAACAAGCTGATACCGCCAAGATACCGCTGTATATTCGATGCAATCGATATAGCGGACGATACACGGCTTCCGAAGCAGAAAAAGCAGAAGCCGGAAAAGGTGAAGAAAGAAAAACCCGAAAAGAAAACAAAAAAGGATAAAACAGCAGGAGAAGAGGATTAAATTCTCTTTGCAGATTGTAGAAAAAGTCTGTTTTTGAAACAAACTTCTAACTCACTCCCCCTATCCCCCTGCCCCCTTTCCCCGGGAAAGGGGGATTTTACTGGGGCTACCGCCCCTAGACCCTGTCGGGGGCTACGCCCCTGCGACCCCAT
>ENA-OPUE01001212-OPUE01001212.1-human-gut-metagenome-genome-assembly--contig:-NODE-1212-length-16428-cov-11.859097_pt1 | contig 16428 bp, 10 predicted proteins | sample MGYA00241466_ERZ501924 | MGnify/ENA primary metagenome ERZ501924 (study PRJEB25962, sample SAMEA2042223) | human gut metagenome | biome: human gut; feature: human-associated habitat; material: faeces...
TATCGGTTTCTCGTGTCAATCAAGGCTACAATAGTATGCAAAATTTTTCCGAAAAGTAAATGATTTGCGGCCGTCAATTAAAATTTTTACGTTTTTTAAACTTTAAAATTTATTTTAAATCTCTTAATTTTTGACAATGTGTTGTCAGTGACGTGGTTATGAATTTCCGCTGACGGAATGGTTGATAATAGCCGGACAGCGGCAAAAGCCCGCTCTGCTCAGGGTGCTTCGCAATTCGCCGCAGGCTATGCCGCTGCTCGGCTTGCCATCACCGCGATGACCGCCCTGTGTGTCTCACGACTATTATTGCTGAATAAGGTTACTATAGATGCTCAGTTTGTCCGCAAACAGGTAGTGTTTTACGGATATGTTATTCAAAATCAATAACTTGTCCTTGAGATGGCGGAGTTTTACGGACAAAATCCATTCCGTGAGACAACGATAATCAGGAATAGCAGAGGGGCCACAAAAAATGCGGTGAGTTACGAGGAATGAGGCAATACAGAATTGGATTGAATCGAACAACCTGCATGTCGTGATTTGGTGTATATTACTGAGTGTCAAGAAGATATCGTGAGCAGCCAAATGCAGGTTATGTGAAAAAGTGGGTAACCTGGCTTTTGCGGCTTTCATGTGTTGATTGAAATGAAATTTAGGTACGAGAGAATGATTTTTCGCTCCTGCGCGCAAACAAAAAGCATTTCAGGTAAGGTGCTTGCAATGGTTTTATCGAACCAATGAGCATATCGCCAATACGGCAAAAGCTCTTGTAACTTATTGAGGTATAAGTTATTATATAGATTTAAACCTGTTTTTCAATATGCTCACTCCCATAAAAAAACAGGGGGATGAGCATATTTACACCCTGCTTTAAAACGACATAATCAATTGGATGTCAGTTCATTATGTAGGTATTCGCAGGCTCGTCTGGTTGCTCATTAGTTCAAAAATTACCGGAATTTACCCGTGGCGAACGCTACAGCCGTAGAGGATACTTTTATCTTCAACAAATCGTCAGACTACGCATCCCAGATGGAATGCGGTCATGGGCGCATCTAGACGCGGGAATGCAGGATTCTGCCCGCAGACGCTGTCGAGGATGAGGAAATCCGAACCAGATGGAACGGGCTGAAGACCATTGTCGAAATAACATCCATAGTGGACTACGGAAACCGCACGGCTGTAACGAAAAGGTATTACATAAGCGACGAGGACTATCCCAAAGCTGCGTACTACAATATGTTGGCACGAGGACACTGGACTATTGAGAACAACCTGCATTGGATGCTGGATGTTACGTTCAAAGAGGATGCATCAAGAAACGACGCTAAAATTTGATGCGGTTGCCCTGGATATTTTTATTTAATTTTGAAAGACGCCTATTTATTATCACATTTACGAAAATCTTAGTAAAAAATTTTACGAATAATTTCGTATATAGATAAGTATTTGATATATAAATAGATATTATGAAAAAATATATTGATAATCCTTTCAAATATGGAGCAGTTGTTGCCGGCGGATATTTCACTGACAGAACTAAAGAAGTGTCACCGAGAACATCGTAACCCGTCTTAAAGTCAGTGCGAATATAGTGTGAGTCGGGATGCGGCCACGCTTCATTTCCAGGAGCGTTGATTATTAATGAGTTACAAAACTGGGCGTGGAAACGTGGCAAAAAAACCTGCGTTTTCATGCCACGTTTTTCCCATGAATGATGTAAGCCCGGACGGGGACGGAGGGTGGAGCCGGCATTGGCTCCCGAAAAGGGAGGGGACCCGCGCTAGTGGGGAGGACCGGCGCAATCCTCCGTCCCGCCCGGGCGTAAGCCAGATGACATGGAAGAGCGAAGCGAGCACATCTCCGATGTAAAGTAAATTTACAGAAATGTAAAGTTTTTTTACAGCGTATGGAAGAGGTGTTGCGGATAACGTTCAGAAAAACAAGAAGTTACAGACACTGGCACGGGAGTGGCAACTTGAGGATCTGACCGGATGAAAGATATGTCAATGCCGATGGGATCGGCCGATTGGCATTGATGGAATCTCCGGGACAGAACAGATGAACATTTTCAGTTACATACAGGCGGCAGTCAGGACATTGCCGATGAAAGGGCGCAGGAACGTCCTGAAAGTCATGACATTGGGAGTCGGTCTTGCAGTCGGCCTCGTGCTGGCATCCAAGGTCTGTTTCGAAAAGACATTCGACGACTTCTACAAGGATGCCGACAGGATATATTATCTGAACGAAGCCATAGAACTCAACGGCAGTTACAAGGTATATCCTCAAGTCGCGGGAGGAGTCGTCCCGAAAATGAAGGAATACTTCCCGCAGATAGAGGAGGCCACCAGATTCACGTATATATTCGAGACCGCCTCCATGGTAATGTCAGAATCGGACAAACGCGTGGATGTCGGGCTGACATGTCTTGGCGATACGTCATTTTTCAAAGTCTTTGACAGGAAGTGTCTTGCAGGCAACCTTATCGAACCCCTTGGCATTGAATCAGATGTGGTGATCTCATCCAAGTTGGCGACCAAGATGGCAGCAGCATTGACCTCGGGCAAGGAAATGGACGAGAAGGCGGCCGCGGCAGCCGTTCTCGGACAGAAATTCACGATTGCCGGAGATACCCGGAAATACGAACTCACGGTCGGCGGCGTCTATGAAGAATTCCCGCTGAACTCATCTTACAGGCTGGACATGATAGTTTCCATGCCGAGCATCGGACACTTCATTTACGACGGCTCGGAAAACATGGTGGGCAACGACCGCTACAAAGGATTCATAAAACTGAAGAAAGGCATTGACCCGGGCGAAATCGAAAACGGACTTTCTGGCTTCATGGACAAGCACATGCCGATGGACGAGTTGCGGGCAGCCGGATATGAAATGAAATTTCCGATAAAGCCATTCGTGAAATTCCATGAAGAAGATGAAACTCAGCGGAATATGACACTCGTGCTGGCTTTCGTAGCCTTCGCGCTTCTGCTCACGTCCATGCTGAATTACCTCCTGATCGTGCTTTCGTCCGCCGCCATCCGTGCACGCGAGATGGCCCTCCGCAAATGCCTGGGCAGCAGCACAAAAGACATCTTCGGGATGATGTTCGCAGAGGCGCTCGTGCACACCGTAATCGCAGCCGCTGTCGCCGCAATCCTCATCTTTGCGTTCAGGTCAATGATAGAGACCATCCTCGGTGTCAATGTCATTGCGCTCTTCACCGGACGACCGCTCGTATTGGCATTGACAATAATAGTCGTGCTCCTGGCATTGAACAGCCTCCTTCCCGCATTCTTCTTCAACCGGATTCCGGTGGCTGCGGCATTCAGGAATTATCGCGCCGGCAAGCGCATGTGGAAGCTCGGACTCCTCGCGGTGGAATTTGCGGCGGTCGTTTTCTTGGCTGTGGTCATGAGCGTGATTACATTGCAATATGACAAGATGATGAACGCGGACCGTGGCTTCAAATATGATGACGTGGCGATGATAGCCATGCCGGAAGCGACTCAGTCCCAGAAGAATACGCTGATGAGCGAGGTCCGTTCCCTTTCCGGAGTGGAAGATGCAAGTTTCGCATATCAGAATCCTTTCACAGGATATAGCGGTGACAATGTGAGCATTCCCGGCGAAGACCGTCAGCTGTTCAACATACGTGATGCATTTTATGTAGATGAGCATTATTTCAATGTCTTCGGCATCAAGATTCAGGAAGGAAGCAATTTCGATCCGACTCTCAACAGCGATGCGGAAATGATTGTGGACAGGAACTTCGTGAAAATGATGAAGAACACTGCCGGATGGGACGAAGTCCTCGGACGAGAAGTGATGGTCACCTCACATGAAAGTGCTCCAGTCAGGATATGCGGTATCATTGACGATATGCATACCGGTGGCTTTTCCGTGGCAGAAGCCGATTTCGGTGGGCGCCCGATGGGTATATTCTATTGTGACTCAGAGAAATATGCAGGAATGTTCCATTACATATTTGTGAAATATCATAAGATGTCCCCGGAAGAGCTTAAGAAAACCGATGAACTTACAGGAAATATTCTGGACGGGCAGTGGTATAGAATATATCCGTGCAATGAACTCGCCGCTTCGAATTTCGTGGACACACTCAACACGAGAAACTCCATCCTCGCGGGAGGCATAGTGACGCTCTTTATCGCGCTGATCGGCCTAATCGGCTACACGATTGACGAAGTCCGTCGCCGCAGCAAGGAAATCGCTGTCCGTCGCGTAAACGGCGCACAGTTCTTCCAAATCAGGTCAATGTTTTTGCGCGATGTCATGGCAGTGGCCCTGCCGTCCGTGGCAGTCGGAGCAGTGCTCGCCTACATTGTCGCAGGGCGTTGGGAACAGAACTTCAGCCTTCAGGCGGGGCTTCCTTGGTGGATTTTCGTAGGCTCCATAGTCGCAGCGCTGGCTATAGTTGCCATCATATCAGACATTTACGTAATACGCACAGCGGGAACAAATCCTGCTGACAGCATTAAGACAGAATAAAACGGAGCATATCAGAACAAATAAAAAAAATACATATATCATGATCAAGATTACAAACATTTGCAAAGTCTTCAGGACTGAGGAAATCGAGACAGTTGCACTCGACAATGTATCATTCGAAATCAAGGACGGAGAATTCGTCTCCATCATGGGCCCTTCAGGATGCGGAAAATCCACGCTCCTGAATATCCTCGGCCTTCTGGACAACCCGACTTCCGGCAGTTACCAGCTTCTGGGACAGGAAGTTGCGCAGCTGAAGGAAAAGGACCGTACCAAGTTCCGCAAGGGAAACATCGGCTTCGTCTTCCAGAGCTTTAACCTTATCGATGAACTCAATGTGTTCGAGAACATTGAACTTCCACTCAGATATATGGATTTCAGCGCGGCTGAGCGCAAGGAAAAAGTGGAGGCAGTGATGGCGCGCATGAACATCAGCCACAGGGCAAAGCATTTCCCTCAGCAGCTCTCAGGCGGTCAGCAGCAGCGTGTTGCGATTGCACGTGCGGTAGTCGCAAACCCTAAACTGATTCTTGCCGATGAGCCTACCGGAAACCTCGACTCCAAGAACGGCAAGGAAGTCATAGACCTGCTCTGCGAACTGAACAGGGAGGGCACGACCATCGTGATGGTTACCCACTCACAGAAGGATGCGGCTATGGCACAGCGTACCATCGACCTGTTCGACGGACATATCGTCAGCGATGTTAAAAATGAATTATAATGAGGTATATATTCAATAATTTTCTGAACACCCTCAAGCGGTACAAGGTATCCAGCCTGCTGAACATCACAGGAATGGCAGTGGCATTCGCTGCCTTCTACGTGATAATGACGCAGGTCTGCTTCAACCTTGGCTACAACAAGTCGCTTAAGGATGCGGACAGGACGTTCGTAATGTCCGTCCCTTCACAATATAATGAGGGAAAGTTCAGTATCTTCATAAGCAGGCCGTTGGGAGAAGCACTTGTCTCAGGCTCTTCTATGTCTGAAGGCGGAGGGGTTTTCGGCATGTATGCTTATGAAAGCGGTGAAGTCTGCTACACGAGGAGGAATGATGTCCCGGTCAAGATGCATCTGGAACGTATGCAGTATTCTGCAGGCGGACTGAGAGCCTTGAATTTCGAGGCAGTGGAGGGCTCACTTGATGAACTTTCCAAGCCTGCAACCATCGCCATATCAGAGTCTTCTGCCAAGAAATATGAACTTAAAATCGGAGACAGCATCTCATGGAGTGACCCTCAGGGTGAAAAAGGTGCGAGAGAGATAGTTTCCATATACAAGGACTTCCCTCAGAACAGCGACCTGGGTACGGTCTATGCCGTTTATGACCTTAATGATTCTTGTATAGACAATGGCAGTGAGTGGTCTTTCGATTATTGCGTGAAACTCCAAAATGCTTCCCAGAAGGAAGAATTTGAGAAGGAATCGAAGTCTATACTTCTCGATTTCTTCAAGAAACTGTATGATGGCGCGGGTGAGACACTCTCTGACGAAGACATTGATGAAATCAATAATAAATTCAATGTCAAGCTGATACCTCTGTCTGAACTCTTTTATACGAAAGAACTTGACGGCAAGCCGGGACGCACCGGAAATCTCACTACGGACATGACATTGCTAGCGGTGGCGGTGCTCATCATCCTCATCGCATTGATAAATTTCATCAATTTCTTCTTTGCGCTTGTCCCTGCAAGATTGAGGTCCGTGAATACCTACAAGATTTTTGGTGTATCGCGTACATCATTGATATTCAACTTCATATTCGAATCGGTAGGTCTTGTCGCCATAGCATTGGCATTGGCCGCGATCATCGTCATCCTGCTTCTTCGCACCAGTGTCGCAAGTATTCTTACCTCTTCGGCTGTTTTCGGGGACAATGTTCCCGTGCTGGCGATGACGGTCGGCGCTGCTGTCCTGACGGCGGTCCTCGGAAGCATCTATCCGGCATTCTACATCACGTCGTTCCAGCCGGCATTGGTGCTGAAAGGCTCCTTCAGCGGGTCAGTTTCGGGACGCAGGCTCCGCACGGCGCTCATCGGCTTCCAGTTCGTCATATCAATGTCGTTGATTATCTGCGCCATGTTCATCAAGATGCAGCATACTTACCTGATGAACTACGACATGGGCTTCAACAAGTCCTGCCTTCTCAGTGGCTACATTCCTTATGATGTCTGCTGGTATGGTTCGCAGAACGAGGCTTTCGAGGACAAACTGCGCAGCAATCCGCAGATTCAGGACATTACGTGGGCCGACGGAAATATTATCAGTACTTCAAGAATGGGCTGGGGACGTGACTATAAGGGAAAGACTATTTATTTCCAATGTTACCCTGTGGCGTACAATTTCCTGAAATTCATGGGGATAGATATCGTGGACGGCAGGGATTTCATGAAATCGGATGAGATGTCTGAAGGAGGAGTGATGATTTTCAACGAGCAGGCAAAGAAAGACTTTGACGTGGACTTCATTACTCCTGCGCCCGGACATGTGGACGGGACTGTGACTGCCGGCATCTGCAAGGACTTCAATTTCAAGCCTTTGCAATATGGCCGCGACGATTTTGCCTTCTATGTGTTCGGTAAACATAAATGGCGTGACGGCCTTCATCAGGTCTATATAAGGACTGCACCTGGCGCTGATGTCCAGTCAGTCATCAAGTTCGTGCTTGCGACCGTGAAAGAGATGGTGCCTTATGCTGATGACGAGCTGTATAGTCTGGATTTCTTCGACAAGGAGCTCGGGGCCCAGTACAGGCAGGAAAGCAGATTGTCCACGCTTATCAGCATATTTACGCTGGTGGCAATCATCATTTCCATGATGGGAGTCTTCGGTCTGGTGCTTTTCGACACCCAGCACAGAAGTCGCGAAATCGCAGTCAGGAGAGTGATGGGCGGAAGCGTAGGCGATATTCTCAAGATGTTCAATGCCAAGTATATACGCATTGTGCTGGCAAGCTTCGTAATTGCTGCGCCGCTCAGCTGGTGGGTCATCAGCAGATATTTCGCGGGCTTCGCATATCACACGCCGATCCACTGGTGGGTATTCGCATTGTCCCTGCTTATCGTGATGGCTGTCACAATGCTGATCGTTACGCTCCGCAGCCTGGATGCTGCCACTTCCAACCCTGTAGATTCGCTTAAGAATGATTAGTTTAAGTTTCGCTCTTGCGAAACACCGCTGTTAAAGCCCGCGAGGGCGACGGTAAGTCCCTTCCCCGAGGGGAGGGATTTAGGGTGAGGGTAACGTGCAAATATAAAGTGCGTTGGGCTTACAGCCTTCAAACAAGTGGCAGCTCTCAGGTTCGAGAAAAAACTCAGCAGATGGATAATCTGCGAAACGCAAACGATTAGTTTAACATAATACATTAACATAGTACATAATACATAATAGATGTAAAGACCTACAGGGCTGTCAGCTGCGTCACACTTGCGAAAGGATGGCGCAGCTTTTTATGATTGCGCTGATTGTTCGCAAAAAAATGTATTTTTGTAATCGGCTTCCGGAGAGAAGCCTTGACGATAAAAGACATTGACAATGAAAAGCGGAAAGATACTTGTCGTAGATGACAACAAGGGCATACGGGATGCCTTGAAAATCCTGCTTGGAGGCTGTTTTACGCAGGTTCTGACACTTTCGTCCCCGACCTCGCTGACAAGCACCGTAGAACAGATGATGCCTGACCTGATTCTGCTGGACATGAATTTCAAGGCGGATATCAATTCCGGAAACGAGGGGCTGTTCTGGCTGTCTGAAATCAAGAAAAGATGGCCTGAGATGCCCGTGGTGCTGTTTACCGCCTATGCAGACATATCATTGGCAGTGGAAGGCATGAAACTGGGTGCGGCAGATTTTGTCGTCAAGCCGTGGGACAACGCCCGGCTGCTCGAGACATTGACAGGAATTCGGGACAGGAAATCCAAGCCTAAAAAAGGCGTCACTGTCAATGAGGGGCCGCAGATGCTCTGGAGATCAGGGATGCAACAGCTCAGGCATGACGTGGAACGTATCTCCCCGACAGATGCCACAGTGCTCATTACCGGCGAAAACGGCACCGGCAAGGATGTTCTCGCGCACGAAATCCACAGACTTTCCGGACGGGCGGACAAGCCAATGGTCTGTGTGGACGCCGGCGCCATCACGGAAACGCTTTTCGAAAGTGAACTTTTCGGCCACGTAAAGGGAGCGTTCACGGATGCGAAATCCGACCATGCCGGCAAGTTCGAGCAGGCTGACGGAGGGACACTCTTCCTGGATGAAATCGCCAATATCCCGATGCAGTCCCAGGCCAAACTTCTGCGTGCCATCCAGAACCGATGCATCACGAGAGTCGGTGACACGAAAGCTATCCCCGTGGATATCAGGCTGATATGCGCGACCAATGCAGACATTCCGTCCATGATACGTGACGGACTTTTCCGTGAGGACTTGTATTACAGGCTGAATACCATAAGCGTGGAACTTCCGCCTTTGAGAAACAGAAAAGACGTAATCATCCCGCTTGCGATGCAGTTCCTGACAGAGTTTTCCGAAAAATACGGCAGGGATGCAGAGACATTGACCCCGATGGCGAAAGCCGAACTGGAGACTTACGCCTGGCCGGGCAACATCCGCGAGCTGCGCAACTGCATCGAAAAGGCTGTCATTCTCTCAGACGGAAAGGCCATAGACGGATTCGGGCTGGACATCTCCAAAGCGTCAGGAATGACTGAGATCAATGCCGGGGACACGATGGAAAATATGGAGGAGAAGACTATCCGTGCAGCAATGGCCCGATATGACGGTAACATATCAATGGTAGCCAAGTCCTTGGATATCAGTCGCCCTACGCTTTACGCAAAGCTCAAGAAATACGGAATATGATGGGCGCGGAAACAAATATCGGCACGTTATGGATTGCGCTTGGCGGTGTCGTGATTGCTGCATTGACCTATATCGTGACGAGAGCGGCGACAAGACGGAAGATCATCGGCAAAATCGACTTCATGTCAGATGCGCTGGACAGCGGCGAGACGGCGTTCCGGTATTCTGAGAGCCGATGGCGGAACCGGCGGCTGAACAAGTCATTGAACCGTCTCCGGTCCATTTTCGAGGCTGAAAAGGCCGATATCCGTGAGCGTGAGCGGTATTTCGGGACAATGCTGGACCACGTCCAGAGCGGCGTCATCGTCATTGACGGAGAAAAAATCGATTATTCGAATACTGTGGCGAAAGGATTTTTGGGGATGGCGGAGATCTCGTCACTGCGGCAGATCGGGCGGATTTCTCCGGACCTGGCCAATGCTTTCCGCGAGGCTTCTGAAATGGAGTCGAGGGCATCTTTCATTTCTGAACGGGGCACGGTACAGTTTTCCATAAGTGCCTGTACAGCAAGGCTTCACGGCAAAGAGGTCAGCATCGTCACTTTCAATGACATTACCCGTGAGATGGAAAACAACGAGTCCGACTCGTGGACCAGACTCATCCGCGTCCTCACGCATGAAATCATGAATACGGTCACGCCTGTCGCATCACTCAGTTCGGCATTATCCCAGAACCTGGACAGCTACAGTGCTGAGGACATCCGTTCCGCGCTCGGGACCATCGCTTCTTCGTCCGAGGGCCTGATAAGTTTCGTGCAGTCCTACCGTTCTCTGACACATATTTCCGCGCCGGTGCGCAAGGCTTTCTATCTGAAGGACCTGGTCAATGATTCTGTCAACATCGCCAAAGCCAACTGGCCTTCTGTCAATGTCCTATATCGCGAGCTTTCAAGCGACGTGATTCTCTATGCCGACTACGGACAGATGTCGCAAGTGCTCAACAATCTGATAAAGAACGCAGTACAGGCAGGTGCCGGGAACGTAAGCATAACCGCTTCTATCGACAAACGAGAGCAGACTGTCATCGACATTGCCAATGACGGGGAGCCTATCAGCGCCTCTGGTCAGGAGCAGCTGTTCGTTCCGTTCTACACCACCAAAGGCACGTCAGGCACAGGTGTCGGTCTGAGTCTCTGCCGCCAGATTGTCCGTCTGAACGGCGGCACCATCAAACTCTCCTCCTCCACTCAGGAAGCCACGGTTTTCACTATCGTCATGTAGTCTTACTGGTCCTGTTTCAGGACTTCGACCGGATTTTCGGCGGCGGAACTCCAGGTCCGGGAAATTATCGAGACGAAGGAGATGAGGAAGGTCAATGCAGCTGCAACAAGGATTACCAACCACGGGAAGGCTATGGCATTGTAAAAATCAGCCAGGTAGTAACGCATTGACCAGACACATACCGGAATCGCTATCACGACGGCGACTGCTGTCATCAGGATGAACGACTTCGAGAGTTTCCATGCCGCGGACCTGACACCTGAGCCGAAAATCTTCCGGAGGGCGATCTGACGCGCCTGCTGCTCAGTGTAATAGACGGACATCGCGAACAGGCCGAGCGCAGAAATCAATATGGCAAGCACCATGAATGTCATCACCAGCTTCATAGTGTTCCGCGTCCCTGTCAATGAATCCGCCAGGAAGTCATCTATATAATATATGTCCGTTTCGCGCGGCACACCGATATACTCTTTGGCTACATCACGCCATGCCTCGCGGACAGCATTCAACGCCTCGGCCCTGTCGCCACGCACCTTCAGCAGATGATTCATACACACATCGGTACGGTTCAGCACAGCCCGATGACTGTCAGGCATTGGTTTATAAAGAGGATCACGCGCGTGGAAATCCGCTATTATACCGCAGCACTCATACTCTTTATCGGTACCGACAGTCCTGTTCTCGGCAGTAATCCCATAACGCCGCTGCGCCTCCTCCGTAAACCAGCATGTCCCTTCAATAGGATCGGAATACTGTTCTATCACATTGAACCCAAGCAGTCTGAATGCCGTACTGTCAACAGCAGTCATCTGAAGCCACGACATTTCCTCACCCTCTATATGTACGCCATAGCTTCCACATGAGAACGGGGGCTGCACTGCCATAGCCGCCGTCTCCACCTGTGGAAGAGCCTGAAGTCTCTGATGCAGAGCCTCCTGGGCAGCCATATTTTTAGAGCCAAGCGCCCATGAGGAAACCGACAGCAGATCTGTATTGTACCCTGCCGGCAAAGATACCAGATGGCGCATCTGGAGAGTCATTGTCAATGCAACCGCGACAAGAACCATGCTTATGATGTTCTGGCAGACGATGAACACCTTGCTGAACACCATCTTGCTGCGGAACCTGAAATCGCCCTTCACGACAGCTATAGGCTTGAATCTCGACACCATAAATGCAGGAAGAAGTCCGGAGAGAACCGAAACCAGCACGAGTATAATGACGCCGGCCGCAATGGTAGCCGCATCCGGGACAAGAACTATAGTTGTACCAAGAAGATTCTCTATCCAGCCCTTGAACAGCAGGGCGACCAGCACGCCGACCAGCATACAAACAAATGTGAACAAGAACGATTCCATAAGGTATCTGCAGACAATGCTGCCTGAAGACTCGCCGAGAAGACGTCTCGTCGCCATCTCCTTGGCACGTTTTCCCGTCTGCGCCACTGTAAGGTTTATGTAGTTGAAGATGGCTGATATCAGCAGTATCAATGCTACAGCCAGAAGCACCTCAACGATCTTCCTGTCCCCATGACGCAACGGGTTATATACGTCTATCTTGCTGAAATAGAGTTGGTCAAGCCTTGTCAACGTGGAGCCCCACAGGAAATTCCCGCCAGAACCGTCGCGTGTGTAGAAATCCCAATAATCCACATACTTGTCCAGCAGCTTTTCAGCCACAGCGTCAGGCGAGGCACCATCCTGCAGCGTCACGAAAGTATTGACCATACCGAAATTGTCCATTCTCTGGACCATGCCATCCAGCTGCCTGATGCTCAGGAAGATGTCATAATACGTCAGTTCATCATAAGGCCCGAAATCCTGAATCACGCCGGTTACCGTGAACTTATTTTTTCCTATTTCAATGGTGCGCCCCACAGGGTCAGAGCTGCCGAATGCCTTATGCGCGAACTTTTCGGAAAGGATTACATCATTCAGTCCCGCAAGTATGCAGTTCTTGTCACAGCCTGAGAGCCTGTAGTCAAAAAAATGCAGGAAATTCGTATCCACACAGACCGCCTCGGCGGCATAATAGTCATCATTGACAATGACATCGGCATCGCCATACGCCCCGACTCTGGTCCAAGATGTTATCTCGGGCACTGACGGAAAAAACTCCTCCGCAGTCCCGTACGTCATTCCGACGCACTCCCCCATACCGATAGCATACAGCTGTCGGGAAAGCGGCTGTCTTGCGCCTACGCTGAATTCTGTCCTTGCATAAGAAGCCAGCAATATGACGAAGCCCAATGCAACCGACAGGCCCAAGGCCTCGATTACGGCATAGAGTTTATTTTTCGAGAGAAATTTCAGATATGTTCTCATGGTAGGCGTTTACTTTATAATCAGTTCATCCTTGTCGCCGAAGCTGTCGTAAGAGGATATGATGATCTTCTCACCAGGCTCCAGGCCTTCTGTAACTTCGTAGTACTGAGGGTTCTGTCGGCCGATGCGGACACTACGTTTCACAGCTTTCGTTCCCTCTGCATTGACCACATACACCCACTTGCCGCCGGTTGCCTGATAGAATGAGCCGCGAGGAATTATCACGGCTTCGGCCGGCTGTCCGAGCTGGACGTTCATATAGTATGTCTGGCCCGCGCGGATGTTCTCCGGCTGCTGTCCCACAAAGCGGAAATCCGCCTTGAACTTGCCGTCACGCACCTCAGGATAGACCTTGCGGATGGCTGCCGAGTACTTCTCGTTCTGTCTCTCGAAAGTTGCCTCAAGACCGGGCACGATTCTGTCAATGTAATGCTCATCTATCTGAGCTTCAATCTTATACGATTCCAGATTGTTTATCTGGCCGATTTTCGATCCCGCTGCCACTGACTGCCCCAGTTCCACATCGAGAAGTCCGAGTTCTCCGCTGATAGGGGCTTTTACTGACAGATTTTCCTTGCGGCGGCGTATCATGCTCATATTGATCCGCATGTTCTCCAGACTTTCGTGCATCTGCGAAATCTGCGTGCTGCGGTAAAGGCTGTCCTGTTTTTCCCTGTCAATGACGAGTTCCAGCTTGTCTTTCGCCAGTTCGTAGTCTTCTGATGCCTTCAGATAGTCTTCCCTGGCAATGAGCTTTTCCTCGTACAGCGTCTTGTTCTGTTCATATGCCCGCCTTGCCCTGCGCACTTCTATCTGAAGCGTGAGCTTGTCCTGACGCACGGAGAGTTTCTGCTGTTCCATGGAAATCAATGTGTTGCGCAGGATGTTCTCCTTCTCGGCGAGTTCGGCTTCGGAGTTGAGTATCTGCATGTCAAGACTTTCATTGGACAGTTCGACAATAACGTCACCGGCATTGACCTTACTCCCCTCCTCTGCGACGATTCTCTGGACGTTGCCGCCCTCGGTCGGGCTGATCTGGACGGTGGTCATCGGCTGAACCTGGCCGCTGACGCGGATATAGTCATTGAACTCGCCTTTCTTGGCGGTTCCTGTGATGAGGGAGCTGCCGTCAACGCGCACCGCAGAGCTGTTCCCGGTGATAATCAATATGACAAGGACTATTGCCAATGCTGCTCCGGCCCAATACTTAATGGCCTTCTTCGTGAATGCCGCAGCCAGTCCTGTTTTCTTTTCTATTATCTTGTCCATGATGGATGTTGTTTATTGATCTATATATGATACTCCATTATAGTACTCGACGACCCTGCGCTTGAGCTGGTACTGCAGTTCGGCATTGAGCCGTTCCGCCTTGGCCTTCAAGTAGTTGGACGAAGCGGTATTGTATTCTATCGAGGATATGAGTCCCTGTTCGAATTTGCGGGCATTGAGTTTGAATGCCTCGTCATACACGTCGGCGCGTCTTTCTGCCTGAAGCAGGGCCGACTCCGCCCCGTCCCTGTCCTGAATTGCCCTGCGGACTTCAGATTCGACATCGCGGAGGGACTTGTCATACTCGAGGCTTGCCCGCTGATATGCATTGCGTTTTTTGGCCAATGCCGTGTGCTTCTGAAGTCTGTCGTATATAGGTATGTTCAATGACAACTGCACATATTCGCCTCCGTTGTTCTTGAACTGCTCCCAATACGGAGTGGCTTTGTAGCCGGTCTGTCCCGGGTAGGTGTAGTAACTGGTGGACCAGCCTCCGTAAAGTCCGAGTGTCGGAAGGAATTGCCATTTCGCGGTATTCAGACTGCGGAGGGCATTGTCCATCGACCCCTTGGCAATCAGCACGGAAGGCATTGACCTGACTGCATTTGCTATGATGTCATCAGCGGCAGGACTGTTCGCGCCGGTCTGAATCGACGAGAGCTCCGGATCTATCGTAAGTTTCTCATCTACCGGCCAATACATTACATCTTCAAGTGTAATCATGGCATTGTCCCGATTGTTTGTCGCGGTGGTGAGTTCGTATTCTCTGTCGGCGAGGTCGGCTTTCATCTGGACCACGTCGGCATAGCCCTTCGAGCCGAGTTCTTCCTGACGCTCAGCCAGTTTCACAGCGTTTCTGGCATTTTCAACCTGTTCTGTGAGGATTTCGGCCAATTTGGTGTAGTAAATGACATTGAAATAGGCCTCGATGGTGGCGAGGCAGACCTTGTCACGTTCCTGCTGTTCCTTGGAAATGCCCATTGACATGGATGTGCGGGCGATTTTCAGGTTGTTGATGGCGGAGAATCCGTTGAATATGGTGAAGCCCGCCGACACGGAAAAGCCCTGGTTGAAGGACGTCGTGGTGAGATACGTATTGGTCTCAGGGTCAATGGAACGGCCCCATCTGTAGTAGCCGTAGGAGTTCCCTTCCGCTGAAGGCGTAAATGCTTCCAATATCGCATCACGTCTGTCGAGTCTGGCGTCATCGTTCTTGGACTGCTGGATTCGCACCTGAGTGGAGTTGCTTACCGCATACTCCATGCATTCGCGCAGGGTCAATGCCTTGGCTTGTGCTTGCTGGGCGGGGCTGTCCGCGCGGATAGTGTCCGTACTGGCAGTGTGGCCTTGCGTGTTTTCCGTGAGCGGGGTCGTCCGCGTGGCAGTGTCCTTACTGGTAGTTAGGCCTTCGGGGGTAATTCCCTGTGCGAGGGTTTGCCCGGAGGCAGTGGTCGCTGCAGAAATCAACGTCAAGACTATAATTGGTATTATCGGCTTCATAATTCGTTGCTGTTTTCCTTGATTCGTACTCATTGCAGTTTGCACACAGCTCTGCATTGTCGTTTACGCTGATGTATTCATTGCTTATGGCACATGAAACACACATCATCGTTTAGACATGAACGAGCACGCCACGTGCCACATCAGGCAACAGATTATCCATCAGCCGATTACATTCGGACGTCATTTATCTTCTTGTAAAGAAACTTTACAAATCTGTAATGAAATTTTACAGTCCTATACATATCTTACTTGTCTGCCATGACACTGGGTCGTTTTCGAACAACCTGCATGTCGGTTTTCCGGACATATTACTGAGTATCAAGAACATACACTAACAGCCGAAAGCCAGGTTACCAACTTTTTCGGGTAACCTGGCTTTCGCTATATTCTTTAACTTATTAGTAATCAACATCTTCACCTCACAACCCAAAGTCAGGTTGTTCGGATTTCGGATTAGAGGAGAGGCTTACGTGACCTGTAGAGGAATGTTTGGATGCGTGAAATACCAAATTATTTCACTTCTTCTTTTAATTTAGCCACCTCCTCCAAGGACAAGCCGGTCGCCTTCGCCACGATCTCGCATGGCGTCCCCAACTGAAGAAAGTTAATCGCTACCTCCAGATTACGTTCCTCGCGTCCTTCCTCACGCCCTTTAGCGAGTCCTTCTTCAAGGCCGGTCTCCTTGGCGTATTCGATCTGATTGTGGGTGTCACGTGCTGTTGTCATGGCCTTTACGTAATTTT